>ENA-UOXB01000009-UOXB01000009.1-bioreactor-metagenome-genome-assembly--contig:-NODE-9-length-241864-cov-13.359441_pt1 | contig 241864 bp, 180 predicted proteins | sample MGYA00238158_ERZ761615 | MGnify/ENA primary metagenome ERZ761615 (study PRJEB28904, sample SAMN06267902) | bioreactor metagenome | isolation source: Joint BioEnergy Institute, California, USA...
GGGTGGGCGGGTGAGCGGTTCGGTTGGGTGAGCGGCTCGCTTGTGGGTTACGTTAACGCGTGAGATGAAGAGACTTAATTCCGCCGCTACATTGTCAGATCTGCCCGAGGTCAGCACGCCGGAGGCTGCGAGGGAGTGCCTTGGGAGTTACCGGAAAGCGGACGAGAAGGACAAGACCGTCATCATTCTCGACGAACTGCTCAACGTTCTGCCCGAAGATGAGGAGGGGAAGGGAAACCTTATCTGTGACATCATCGTACGTCACCGAAACAACCAGCTGCAGGAGCTTGCGGAGGAAATTCGGACTTCCTTACTTGTACCGTGTAAGTTATTAAGTGACACTTGTCACCCATCGGACATCTGGCGATTGTGTCATTCATGTAAATACACAGTAAAGGCCGCCGGGGGACGGACTCCCAGGACATCTCGGATCCTATCGTCTTCATCATCAGGTGCAGAGCCGAACATTGAGTCAAGGGGCCAAGCAGCACTGAGAAAGACGTGTCTCGTGAGAGACGGCAACAGATGTGTAATCACAGGCCGGTACGACGAGAACAAGGCCCAGGAGCTCGAGCTCACCGATGAGGACCGTGAGGGAATCTTAACAGGATGGACTGAATGTGCCCACACCATCCCTTTTTCTACCGCCCCTCGGTCATCGTCGGATGGGGCGGTCGACAGCAGTGAGGTACAAAGAGTTTCTTCTCATTCTCCGCAGAAAGGACCATCTGACCCCTTTTTTTATCACTAGCCGGATAAGATTAGAACATGGGCATTAATCTACCGCTACTTCCCAGCAGTCGAGGCAAAGCTAAATATCCGATCACCCTCTGAAATAAACGCACCGCGCAATGCCCTGGCAATGCTCCGCGACCTACACTTTTCATTTGGACTGATCAAGTTTGCATTCGAAGCCGTTGACGTGTGTGTGTCTCTCTTCTTTTGACACTGGCAGTCCACACACTGACGCTCGTGTGAAAACAGGACAATTCATACAGGGTGAGAACCTTTCGGGGCTTGCCTTCCGGGCAGAAAAAAAAAATTATATTTCGACCAGGAGAATCTCATCACGTTTAACTCCCGGGAAGGGATTGAGCCTCCTGATCCGACCCTTCTGGAGTTTCATTTGGCGATTGCCGGATTTTTTTCATGCCAGTGGCATGGGCCAAGAACTTGACCAACCCTTTGACGAGATGGAGGAGCTTGGTTTCTTCGCCGGAGACGGGAGTACTGATATGGCGGCTGCAGTTGGAAGATGGCTTATGATGGTACATTGACAAGCTTTTTATCTAGTTGTACGACTGGAGGATTCATACTAGTGGGAGAACAACAAACAGGTGATGTGATATAAGGTTTTTATCTATATATCTATGTAGGCAAGCATGGTACATACTATACATATAAATGCAAACACATGTGGAGGACTCAACAAGGCAGAGGAGGAAGAGAGAAAGAATACTCATTATTTAGATGAGTATCAGGTAGATATCGTCTTCACGTTGCAACTGGTTTATAGAAGATAGCATGGCATCAAGGGCTCTCTAAATAAGACCCGTCTCGAGACCCCCTTAGAGGTAGGGTTCAACCTCTAGGAGACTTGTGACTAACCATTTGGGGTAGCTCTTTTTTCTTTTTTTTTTTTTTTTTTTTTTTTTTTTTTTTTTTTGCAACAGCATTGCCATGCACTGTCTGCGCACGGTTTGATCTCGAGGAGTGTCGTCTTGTCTGCTGTGAGTTGAAGCGAGGACAGCAGGAAACCCCTTTTTGCAGTGACTAGAGTGGAACAAATCCTCTGCCTGAAGATAATGAATCGAGGGATCCCTGAACAAGGACCCTTTTAACCTCGCGGATGGCGGGAGCGCAGTTGTTGTTTGAAGCCCCAAAGTCTGGAGCCTTGTCAGGAAACTCCAGCTTGAGTAAGATATCCACCTCTTTTTTGCGAGGTCCCTTTAAACTGACGGGTAGATTAGGGGGGGGGGGGGGGGGGCGTATCCCATGACATGGGGCATATCCCATTCCCAGTCCATTCCCCGATGGTGGACAGAGAATAGATTTAGATGCAGATCGGAACTTCAGACTTCGGGAGTAGCTGCTGGAAGCAGAAGAAGTCCTCGACATCGGCGCAGGAGTTCTCTCCTGCGAGCTGGTGAGGGCGATATGCAGATATGCAGAAGAAATGGAGAGACGCATAGACGCTTTTCAAGCAGCGGTCAACTCAGCAATACGTCTCTGCAGCTCTGGCACTGCACGGAGCTGGATATCGATCTCCTCTTTCTCGCTGTTTTGAAATCAAACGGGTTAGCATCATGCAACTAGGCAGGATGACAGGTTATACAGGGTAAGTGCACTCACTCTTCAAGCTTCAGCCTCCGCTCCCAATCCAACCCCGTGAAAATGTAGCCACCCTGGCCATCGAACTGCAGGATCTTCTTGTGGTACTTCCACAGGCTCCGCCGGTGCGACACTGTCATCAGGGTTATACCAAGCTTCTTCGCGGTCTCGTACATGACCTTCTCGATCTCCAACGTTACGGACGAGGTGCACTCGTCCAGGATGGCAAACTTGGGTCTGTGGTAGAATAGCCGTGCCATGGCAATACGCTGCTGCAGACCTGCGGACAGGACATCGCGCCACTCCTCCTCAGCATCCCAGCCACCCGGGCGATCAACGATGGATGCAATCTCCACGATAGACAGAATCTCAAAGAGATCCGAGTCGGTGACGTTCTTGACTCGCATCTCGCGCACGCCATCCGGGTAGATGACCTGCTGACGAAGGGTTCCGCGGGACAGATAGGGCCGCTGGGGGATATAGAATATATGCTCGGAGCTTGGTTTCTTAACCGTGCCTCCATAGACCGGCCATAAGCCCCCAAGAATACGAAACAATGATGACTTCCCGCAGCCGTTAGGGCCAACGATCAGGAGATGATCGCCAGGATGGACGGTAAAGGACAGCTTCTTGACGAGCACATCTCCATTGGGGGAGACAATTGGGACGTCAGTGAACTCGATCGACTCGCTCTCCACGACAGTCCCGCGACCAGCCAAGACAGCCGCATTTTCGTCCGTCGAAGCCGACGAGACAAGCTTCTTCTCAAAGCGCCCAGCTGCAAGGTCCTCCATCACATCCAAAAGAGAAGTAACGCGTGCCGTGTGACCCGCCAGTTCCGAGATCTCTTTGTAGGAGAACATCAAACGGCCGAAGGCGTCAGAAGAGGAGAGCAGCATTCGCCTGTTTGTAACGAAGCCTTGCAAAAAGTTAGCAAAAGAGACCATTTTCAACAAGGAAATGGCATGACTTACTTTCCGTGCGATCTCCCATCGTCTGGGTAATTTGGCCCGGGACCTTGAAGAAGACTGGAATACTGCAGAGGGTCAAACCCAGAGCACCCCAGAAGTACTTGACGACGAAATCTTCCATGATCCCGTGGTACAGGCGCCTGCGCAAGATGCGATTAACGTGCTTGATCAGCGTGAAATACCCCTTATCGAGATTATCTTTCTCGGCCTCGTGACCATGGTAGAGCGCAATTTCCTCGCTGTAGTCGATCAGCCTGGTGTGCTGGAACCTGAACTCCCCTTCCAGCCGAGCCTCCTCCGCCACGTATTTGCCAAACGGCGGCGTCAGCATGCGCATGACGTTCGCGGATAACTGGACCAGGAGGCCCATCAGGAAGAGTCCTTCCCCCCCGACGCTCTTCGAGAGCGAATAGTTGTAGATGGCCATGTCCAGGATAGGTTTGGCAAGGTTGGAGTACAGCTCCGCCAGGCTGTTGGAGAAGCGGGGGATATCCACGCTGATGAGCTGATCCGGGTTCTTGATTCGGTCGTCCAGAGCGGAGATCGCATAAAACGTCATGTTGGACAAGTACTTGTCATGGACGTAGTCCGTCAGACGCTTCCTGTACTGCAGAGCGAGCTGACACTGATGATATGAGAGCTAAGTGCCAAAACCACCCGATCAGCGAGACTGCGCATTCCGTTCATTCAGGATACTGAGACACACGTACCATGGAGTTCGTGAACGTAGCGGGAACAGCGACGGCCATCCACCACACCAGGCCCTTGAGAAAGTCCTTCCCCTTGCCGCGCACCAGGTTGCTGACCAGGCGACCATCCAGCTCCGCCACGTACAGACTGAGCATCGTCCGCAGCACGAGGAAGACACTGTGGCTGGCGAGCAATCGCAGCTCCTTGCTCCGCCAGCACGGGATGACAATCCTCAGCAGGCGGAGCAGATTCCTCAGGAACTCGCGGTTGACCTCGACCTTCTTCCGAGGCACGCTGCCGTCGTCCATGCTGCTGGTTCCAGGCCGCCCCCGCAGCTCCGCCTGGCGCTGGGAAGCGGCCTTTTGCTCGGCGACGGCATTCCGGACGCGCTTGATCAGGGCCAGGAGGAGGGCCAGGTACACTGCGCGGGAGATGCGGGTGCGGTGCTTGAGATAGAGGCGGGCCAGGCTGGAGGCGAGTTGCCTGATCGAGCGCTCGGGGGGGAGCAGTTTGGACTGCGCAGCCATGGTGACGGGGAGAGGAGAGCGCGCTCGACGATGCGCCTGTACACGGACGGTCAGGAGGAGAGGTCAACCAGGGCTGGAGGAAGCATGGCCTCTTGTCGGAGGGCGATGGGACAGGTACGGTACTTAACGGGGATAATGGCGCATGGGGACCGGGGATCTGGCATGTGAACGCGGCGCGGGCTAACCAGCGTCCGGGGCGGCCCCGCAGCCGAGGATGGCCGGCTGAGCCATGGGCCTAGCCCGGAGTAGTAATACGGAGTATATGGAGTACATGCGGCGGAGGCATCTATCCACGCGTTGGGTATCGCGGGTGGTCAGCTTACCGCATCATGCTGGAGCTGTCTCCCAGGACCGTCGCGTCCTCCCTGACTTCCGTCTCCCTCTCAGCTTCCCGGGTTATGATGTAAGCAACATGCTGGGCTTCACATGAACGGTCAGCCCGCCAGACACGGAGCATCTTGCGCCGGAACGCGACGTCGCCTCTTGCTTCTTGGGTTACGGTACTTTCTGAGTTGAATTGACACTAAACCGGATGAATTTAGATGTACAGGGCAACAGAATTACAAACACCATCGTTGTGGTCATGACAGTCCTATCCTAGCCGACCGACATTCCCGGGTACACTCTTCAAAACCACCCACACAAGACGCAAACTCGGTAGATTCCGCTAATCAAACAGGTCGAATGGCCTACACGGCTAGATATACAAGAACGGAGAGATTCCATGAAGATGTCATTACAGAAGATGAATATGTCACCGCAGCAAGATCCCATCCCTGTGCTATCCCAGTCATCATCACCCGACCGCTCGCCCTCAAATGCGCCGCACGAGATTAAATAAAATAAGATGGAGTATCAATAAGCAAAGTATAGGGGAAAAAGAAAATCAGAGACTCGTCGCGCAGACATCTGGACAGCCAGGTTGGAATATATACAGCAGACTTCCCTGGAGAAGATGGCACGGCTCGTATCATAGCAGAGTAGAAACGACATTCCGGGGAGTCCCACCCGGAATGCATATATAACAGCAGATGCCCGACCGGAGGGTGTCGGGCCATATCCCATGTCCAACGGACGTCATCGTCATCGGACGGAGGATCAGTTCGATGTCAAATTTGAATAGTCCGCAATGCAACCGCATCCACGGTGTATTCTCGACGATTCACGACATGAGCACCGTCGATACGGTAGCCACGAGGTTTCTGGATGCCTAGTCTTCGACTGCAGCTTCATCGGTGACGCCCCTTCGGGCCTCGTCGCCATTAGTTGCATCGGGCGCAGCCCTCAATCCACCATTAATCTGAGCAGCGATCTGACTTTCTTTGAACTTCTGGAATGCCTCAGAATCCTCCTTCCGGATCATCCAGAGCTCCTCCACCGTCGAGTCAAGCTCTTCGAGGGCTTTGTCGGGATCAACGCTCTCGATGCGCGACCGTATCTCTTCTGCACGCAGGCGCTCAAGTTTTTCCTGCAACAGAGCGATGTGGGAGTCGTCAAACGGAGATCCGGAGATATCATCAGCGGAAGGATCCAGAGAGGGATTGAGGAAGTCCCGGCGAAGATTCTGACCAAGACGGTGAACACGACCCTCCTCCGACGTCATTTCACGAGAATGAAGGGAGGTGTTTGAGCTTGAGCGAGACAGCCCGATGATATAATGATCGGTATCCTCATCGTCAATTGCAGTGTCCGCATCAAAACTGCTGCCAAATGGAGGGTTCTCTCCAAAAACGGGCTGATCATGGATACTCTCAGCCGAGTGCTGAGAGCTGGATTCTTCAGGGCCAGCGGGCGCAGGCTGAGGGACGATACGAGTCTCTGGAAATTCTTCTTCGAATCGCTGGATCATTCTTTGTAACGTAATATCGAGGAATTGAAGACGTCCTGGAGGCAATTCATTAGCGGATGCTCCAACAGACGGCGGAGAATCGAGCTTACTGTAATTCGTGTCATTTCCGGCTCTGTCCTCACGGACAAGAGCCGACTGAATCCTTGTCCGAATATTACGAGCAGACTCCAGCAGATTCTTCGACATGTCACGAGGTTTCTTGACAACAGGCCTGCTTCTCCGATGTCTTGGAGTCGAGGTACCACTAGGTGGAGCGGATAGATCACCCAACATGTCCTTACCCGCGTTACCCAGACAGACTCCAAGGGCTTTTACGACGCCCGTGCCCCCGATGACATAGTCTTCGTCCGGGGCAGGTTCATCCTCTTCATCACCAGGTTCCTCCCCATCAATATGGCCGACAATATGCTGGAGGATTTCCGGGACTGGAACAGGCGGTCGTGCAGCTGACGGATCTAGAGAACCGGGAATTCCCTCTTCAATAGCCCCCTGCTCCAGATTCCGGAGCGAGTAGGCTACGATCTGCGACGCCAGCGCCTTGACAACTTCATTGTTGTCCGCACTTGGGACTTCAATATCCACCGCAATGATGGTACGCGACACGCGTACCGCGGCCATCAGGGAGGCATAAACAGCACAAGCCTCTTCCTGGCTAGCAGGATCCGTAGCAGAGGCCAACCTAGCAATCTGCTCGTTTTCCAGGATGTTCAGATGACAGAGACTCTGACATTCTGGAAGGATCTCGGCTAGGGCAATAGCATGATCGGGCGAAAGGTTGACATCTGCCAAGTGAATACGCTTCAGCCAAGGCATCTTGGGAAGGAAGCGTCGAAGCATTGCAAGCGCATCTGGTTGCGTCGAGAAGAGGTCGCGGTTGTGCGAGAAGTCGACAAAACGTAAGTTGGGCAAGCGAGTAAATGCTTGAAGCAATGGGCAGATGGCCGGCGGCGTCAATGAACAATCTGCCAAGCTCAGAGCGTATAGGGGATGGTTCTCATCAATGGCGGAGACAAGGAGGTCAAGATGATCTTCCAGGTCATTTCCGCCCAAGTCGAGACCTTCACACTTTCCAGCCCGGAAATAGCGAATGACATGCTCAAAGCCCTCTCTCGTCAGCTCGTTATTTGCAAGCCCGAGCCTTCTCAGCCCGAGAGCGATCGCAGCATCGCATATCTTCCCCACAGCCTCAGTTGAGGGTCTGCATTCGCTCAGCAGCAATTCTTCGAGGCGATCACCACCAAATCGCTCTGCGAGAGCGTTGGAGAATAAAGTCGCGATATCCGCAGCAGGCTTCTGAGGCTGGCCAGCGGATCCAGGGCCACTCGGGGCAACAGGCGTTTTCGGGAACGGGATTCCTGACAGGTCAATAGCTTTGAGCGACCTGGACAGGTGGACAAAAAGGCAGATGTGACGCCATCCCTCCGGTCCGATCTGAGGGTTGTTTTTCAAAGATAGCTTCTCCACAACACCGAACCTCTCTTCCTTGCGTTCCGTTTGCAAGTTTGTTTTCCTTCTTCTCCGGCTACATATCGCTTGCTCCACAGTCTTTGTTGAAAGCAGTGCAGCGAGTATCGATCTCACTCCCTCGTCTGTGAGAGCGCAGTTTTCGAGTATTAGTTTTCGGACAGGTACAATAGCAAGCCAGTCACTGAATGTAGCAATATCCTGAAGGGTCATGGGGAAATCGGTGAGATCGAGGACGGCAACCGTGCCAGGGGATTCCGCAAGTGTCGAGGAGGGAGAGGAAATTTGGTCGACCAACTTTTTCAGGACGGGCGTTTCACGTAATTGGCAACAGCGTCGGTAGATTCGCACAGGGTCGGTAGTCGGATGATGCTGTGTTTTCGAGTGCAAACTTGGAGGATAAGTCGTTAGGTTATCGTCATCATCAAACGTCAGTTGCAGTGGTACTGAGCCATTCGCCTCGGCTTGCCTCCGCCTTCTCTCCTTGCGCTCTTTCCGTTCCTCTTCGGACCGCCGCTTCTTCTCCTGTTTCCTAGTCGGCTCTTTGGCCTGGGTGACCTGGCCGGTAGCCTTGTCTTCGGTCTGCGAGGCGTTTGTTTGCTTATGTTCCTTTCCGGCATCCTTCACTGCACCATTCTTCGTGTCCTTCGTGGTGCCATTCTTCTCTTTGTCGGAAACGACAGCCTGAGGATTCTTCGGAGCTGCTCCTTCACTCTTGTCTTTGGACTTCGAATCTGACTTCTTGGATTTCTGGTCCCGCGATTCACGCTGCGCATTACTCAAGTCCGGGCCTTCATCGTCAGACTCCCGACGGGATATTCCGGCAATCTCCACATCGACACAGAAAGCAACCCGTTTCAGCTTCGCTTGGTTCAAATCCGGTATCTTACACCTATCACGGTTGCGATCCACATTCATGACTCGGCGTTGACATATGGCACCGTTGGCTGCCATTTTACCAAATCCACTCGAGCCAGGAGACGAAAGCCTCCGAAAGGCATTTTGCAGGAACGATGGGCCCTTGGGGGAGCTGGAAGTGAAAGGATTTGACCGGTCATCCTTTTTCTCTTCCTTATCTTTGGGGGAATAAGCGGCGCCGAAGGGGTTATGGAACTCGAGTTTCGTCGGAGTCGGGATCGCTTTGGAATTTGACGGAGCCTCCTTTGCACTGCTCTGCGAAGGCGGTGTGGATCCGGAGGAGAACTTGGAGCTCAAGCTTTGAATCCAAGAGTTTCTCCTGCTAGGGATCTGAACCGGCGCACTCGCCTTGGGCGTGCTGCTTTGGGGACCTGGCGACGGGCTGGATGCCTTCTGTTCCCCGATCTTCTCGTTACTCGCCCGCGCTTTCAACTTGCCACCCTGATCGTTTGCAGAAGCAGACTCAAGGGAGTTGGGCGAACTCTGGGGCGAAGGGTTGCCATTAGAGTGCTCTCCCTTCTCCGGCGAAGGGTGTACGGGCACGGTTTCCGCCTTCGCGTTTGTCTTATCGGTCACAACTGTGGACGCGGCTTTGGAACGGAACAGGTGATCTAGATGGCAGGAAGCAAAATCAAGAATCAGCTATCAGTCACCAGAGACGAGGACTTTTGGTTCAAGCACGACGCTGCCTCCAGCACGACGTACCCTTTTGTGAATGGTGAAGCCAGCTCACATCCACGGTTTCGACACCCTCCATCTCGAACCCGGACGATGAAGGAGCCAGTGCGGAGACGGAAGGGGTGCGGCAGATCTCTCGAGGGTATGCGTCGGGAGGATGGCAGGCGACGTTATATAAAGAGACACATTCTCCACCACTGTCGGGTCACACGGCTCGCAAAAAAAGGATGCGACGATGAAGGAATGAGGAGTACAGATGCCAAGAAATGCTCTCGACAGGAAATCGGAAGCGCGGAATGGTTCTTTGTGCGTGCAAATCGCGGTACGTCCCTCTTTTGGCGGAGTGTCACAGCAAGAGATAGAGCGGAAGATCCGTCATCGGAGAGCGGCGGAGGAGAGCGGACATGGTCAAGGACTCGGGGCAAAGATGAGACAACAGGGGAAGGAGACAGGAGCCGGGGGGGGGAAGGATGAGGGCTTTTTCTGCGATGAGATCGGGCACTTGGGCCAGATCGCTGATCAAGGCGTCCTGGACCACGGTGGTGTGGACGGCGCAAGGATGCCGTGAGGCTGGCGGGGAAGGAGGCGGGCGCGTGGGCGGTATATGCACGTTACCTCCGGAGGACCGACGACGGCGCACGGCGGGCTGGCCGGACGGTGCGCTCGTCAAGCTCGCGAATAATCCCACAAGCGCCAGCTCACCCTCCAGCGGCGTAACAGCCAGTCGTAGCCACAGAGGATGGGCTCTGCCTGTAAATTCGAGAGGGAGTGGAAGGGAGACACGCTCCGAGGCCAGCATACCGGAGGGGGGAGGGGGCGTCTCGTTACCACTCGCTACCGCGGCCACTCACACGACATCCTGCCAGGCACGTATCCGCGACGCAGGAGCCCGGTCAATTAATTCATGACGCCTCCATGCGCCGCGAGGGGGGTGGCTCACTCCTGAGCACGGAGAACGAGAGTAACTGCATCCAGCATGGCCGCGGCGCGCTAGACCCGACCTGCCTGTCGCTCGACCCGGCTCGACACCACGGACCCGCGCCAACGGGTCGGCCTGCTGCTTCTGCACCTCCCTCCTCTCCACCATCATCTCCACAGGCGCGGCGCTCCTTTCAAGCGCTGGCTCACGGTGTCGGCATGCCTCCTGCCGTCCTCTCAACCTTTCCCGGCTGAGCTGTCCGGCACTGCGTTGCCGTTCGAGGAAGAACTCTCTCCTGCCTTTCTCTTGCGTCATCACGCAGCACCACCCGTGAGAACTGGCCGATTTCCACTCCGTAGCTTGGCGATCGACCATACAGTAGTACAGGACACGGTAGTACTCTTCGTCCTCTCTGCATACGGCCGCTCCTCCGTCCGATCCACTGCTGCGTAGAACTAGAACTACAGTAGGTCAGTTGAAAACGGCTCCAAGGCTAGCAGAGCCAAGTAATGTTATGTTAGCCGCTTACGCGGTAAAATTGCCGTCATTCTACTGATCCAAGCCTGGTTCTTAGGGGGAAAAGAGCCTCTCTGGTTCTCCCTTTTGCTGCATCTTACTTATTCTGGAAGTATCCACTATTGCCTTGCTCTCAGGAGTCACTAAGTCAACAGGATCACTGACTCTATTTGCCTGCATTGTGTATAGTTCGCCATGTGAGGCTTAGCGGCTGCGAGTTCTCCTGTGGCTTAGCTCTATGTGCTCTGTGGATCGTTGCATCGAATTGGGTTTGCTGTGGCATGCGGGAACAGGGGTGGGATACAGTAGTAAGAGAAAACAGCAAGGTTAAGGGAGAATGGGGTTTTCTGTCTTTTATAATTTTTTTATTTTAGTCGAGTTGCAGACAAGTCGGAAGGTTGCCGTGTATATCTAGTGAGTTGCCCTGAGACCTGAAAGAGATATATATCTGGAGATTTGAAAGCGTCGCAGAACTCTGGACAGCATCACAGCTGCAACACCTCTTGCTCTGGACCTTCTTAAGCCATCCATTATAAGTACAAGTACAGACCACACGTGGTAGATCATTCCATCAGGTGGGATGCATATAGAGTACGTTTACAGGACAATGGTACAATCTCATTCGTAGTGGACCTCTTAGGAGTCAAAGACCCCTCGCCAACTGGCATTTATTCATGATTGGGCCCGACCATCATCAGACTATTTTTTTTTTATTTTTTTTTCAAAAAAACTTACAGCATTCATTTCAAGTATTTGCCAGATATATTATTGTTATTATTTATTTACCAACGCCACTACCAGTCATATTATTTAGCTAAACCCCAGTTATCTGACCTCTCCGATCCTTCGACTCTACATGGCTCGGCGCAAAATAAGATAATAATACTTCCACCAGCCGCGCTGAAAACGGAAGAAAAACGCGTGGGAATATATAAGCTCGGAAATTTGCAAGAAAACAAAAAAAAGCAGACAATAACGTTGCCTCTTTGCTCAACAGAACGGAACCCACGGAATTATTGGGGATCGGGGATGGAGTCTGAGCCAGCTGGCAGCTGCTGTTTAATTTCTTCGCTTTCTGACAGTCCTGTGCCCCGCTCAGTGCTCACGAGCCCCGCGTCCGGACACCGGTGAACGGGAAGACTTTAGTATGATGTCATTATTCTCAAAAAATAAGATGGTCGGCCATCTCTACCTCTGGGAGGCTGGGAGTGGGAGCGCACTAGGGATCTATCTACTGTGTGCTAATACAGTGCCAAGACAGGTGCTTTCTTCCGGATTTGGACCGTCTGCGGAACTACCTCTGACTACCTTTTACTTGTCCTCCGTACGTGGGTTGATATGCTCGCTTACGACCCAATGTGCGCTTTCCACAGAGCCGATCTACGAACTTCCGATCTACGGTGTGTATGGAGTTTTGCCAGAAAACCTCAAGAAAGCGAGAAATTCTACGGGCCTCTCAATCAGAGCAGTTAGAACTGGTTTGAATGACTTTCCCTTGGTAAACCGAACTAATTGCTCCGAAAACAAAACCATCCCGTAAACCCATGACCTCGATTGAGAGAAATGGAAGAACTGCCCCGTTAGGCAAAAACCTATCCCATTCACTGTATTGTTTCTTTTGTTTGGAAATTTTTGATTTATTTGGAAGCTAAAGCGATTGCTGCTTGCTATGCGACTCACATTTACGCAGCAAGCTCGCGAATCTTCTCCTGGACGCGAGCCTTCTTGACCTCGCGAGGAATCTTGGAAACCTTGTACTTCTTGCTCTCGGCCTTCCACTCCTCCTTGGTCTTCTTGGGGCCTTCCTCCTCATCCTTCTTGAAGGGGTCCTCGCGAATGGCCTTGTGGGCGTTGGCGTAGATCTCCTCGAGGTCGCCAGCGTCAATGTCGTCGTCGAGGTACTTCTGGAACTGGGAGTGGTAGCGCTCCTCATCGTCGTCGGCCAGAGTCTCCATGTACTCGGCGACGTGGCCACCGAAGATGTACTTGCGCAGGACCTCGGTGTCGAGCTTCTCGGTCTCAATGTCGTAACCGGGGAAGCGGTTCTCGGAGTGAGGGATGTAGATACCGCCGTCGGAGGCACCCTTCATGGCACCGAAGACACGGGCACCGGTGGAGGTGCGGGCAAGACCGACATCGAGGTAGGCCTTGAAGGGGCGGCGGGTGCCCTCGTCGGTCTCGATGGCCTCGGTGAGGGTGTACTCACCATCGGGCTCCTCGACACCCTTGAACTGCTCGTCCAGACCCAGCTTCTTCAGGGTGCGGCGGGCGAGCAGCAGACCGGTGGCGTAAGCGGCGGCCCAGTTGGTCAGACCGTGCTTGATGCCATAGCGCTTGAGCTCGTGAGAGTAGGCGGAGGCCAGGACCTTGTCACCGGTGACCTCAGAGTACACGATCTGGGTGATGATGTCGCGGTTGGTGAAGCGCACCACCATACGGTACTTGGGAGTACCATATTTGTTCTTGGCCTGGTTCACGAGGCGCTTGCGGGCATAGTAGTCGGTCTTGCCCTGCCTGCGGCGCTTGTACTTGGTCTGGTAGCGGCTGTACACAAGAAATCAGTAAATTGCTTCGACGAGTACAGAGAAAATCCCAATTCTTCACGCTTACCTGTAGTACGCGCTGTTCTTGACGAGCTTGGTGAAAGGCTACAGGAAAAACCACCGAGTCAGCAATTTGCGCTTCAGAAATCCTCTCTCCGAAGCATCTTGCAGAGACCCGTATTATTGTTCCTTTCAACAGGCCAGTGCCTGCGACGGGGAGAGGAATGCGAGGACAATGCAGGACTGCATATCATTGATATGCCATGGCATTAACACTCACCATCTTGTCGGCTGTCGAGGATCGAGGCCCGGTGCTGTCGACGTCGGCTGCTTGAGGAAGAAAGTGTCGTGGGAAATTTCGCGCGTTGAGTTTGTGGGCGGGATTCGCTTAGCGTGGCTGCATCCCAGAGTCAGGATCGGGGTTGGCGACGAGAACACAACCTTAGACGGGAGGCTGGCAGCGCCAGAACGAATGTCTTTGGCACAAAAACACGACATTCACATAGAATTGGCTTTCCGGGAGAGGTCAAGCCTCCCGAGCGGCCTTTTTATTGATAGATTTGGTCAAGGCAAAATACGTCTTCCATCTGCATTCAAATGCACCAAAGAGGATAGGTATCTTAATCTAGAAGACGTTTACGGAGCTTTGCAAAACCCATAGCACTCCTAGGTTCTTCTATAATCTGGCTTTGTCTTCACGTTCTAGTAGCTGGAGGCCAGTTATGCGTTCAAGCTCCCTGACTGCATCCCGCGTTCTCCCAAGGTTGACCTTCAGCGTCCTCATCCCCGCTTTCTTCGCCGCCTTCAGATTCTCCCCGATATCGTCGAGGAACAAGACATCGGATGCAGTTAATTCTTTGATCCCTCGTCTCTTCGCCAGTTTGTCTATCTCCTTCAGCGCAAGCTCGTATATCCGAGGATCTGGCTTCCTGAGACCGACGTGCGCGGACGAAATAAAGAAGTCGAACTGTGCCTTTACCCCGTTTGGATCCTCTTCGTTGTATGGATGGCCATCGGGAAAGATCGCTGTATTTGACAACGCGCCCATCAGGAACTGCCCTGAAGCCCTCAGCTTCTTCAGCGCCGGGAACATGTAAGGGTCTGGCGACCGGGATATTCGCATCATCTCCCAGAATAGCTTCTCCCCATCAACCTGAGGCAGCGGAGGTATAGGCGCGTCTACATCGGGAGCCTGCTTTTGCTGCCGAAGTCGCTCGTGAAACTCTTTCCAGAGTGTCGGATTCCGCAAGTCCCTGTTGAAGGCGGCGAAGAAACCGGCGTCCATCTTAATTTCTCCTCGCTCTAGCTTGTGCCAGCTACCGTTCGGCGAGGTGCGTGAAATACTGTAGTTCACCCATCCCAGTGGGATGTTGTTTGCGATCTCGTAGTCTAAAATGGCTTGGAATGGTGAAACGACCTGAGAGGCTATCAGCGTATTCGTTCTTCCTTTATCATGTCTGGTCGACAGAGTAGTCTTACACAAACTCCTCCAATGTCAAACAGCAAAGCCAGGGGACGCTTGTTTTCGACCATGGTGAAGAGATTCCAGATACAGCAACCGTTACTCTATAGCATAAGGAACGTTTGACACATATAGTCTCAACGGACGCGCAGGAGACAGTGTCTTGAGTCGACACGAATCTTGCCGGTAGCTACGCTAGTACTTCCACTTAGCTAGGGGGGTAGAGACAGGTGCCTAGGTGCATGGTTTGCCGAGGTTACTATTATTATGCAGGTCCGGAGCTGGTATCGATAAGACCGGGGAGAGACCTAATCGCCATGGAACTGCAATGACGAACATCAACATTTTCAATAGAATTTATCATCCTCAATTCGCAATTACGCTTAATGGTATTTACCCGACGCGTCATCACGCGCGCTTCCAATGGCTGAATCTCGATGCTTGGGGCTGCCTTCGGCGAGCCGCGAGCGTGATTTTGGAATAGTCTTGTGGAGCTGGTCACGTGTTGATTCATTATCGATAACAGATCCTAGGCCGCGCTATATCGCAACATCAAGAACGCGCCAAGCTTTATTAAACAGCTTCCAAAAATGTGATGCCGTCGACCAATGGCAATGGAGTCATCGCGAACGGTTTCTGAGTTGAAGTCCTCCTTCATCAGAAGCCAGGTACGGATTCTGTCAGCTATCCTCGAGCCGCAGGAGGGTTGGAGAGACTATGCCCCTGAATCGGAAGAGGATGATCTCAGCGACAAAGTAGTTGAGGAGGCGTTGCAAAAGTGTACGGACTGAATTATGATACCCGAATTCATGCGACTCATTTGTGATGGCGAGCTGATGCATTTACAGTGAATGCAATTTTGAAACAGCATAATCGCGTCGTTTATTCCTCCCAGGCAATACACCATGTCGCACGGCAGATTGAGAGTCTCTACTGGAATTCCGTCAATAGAGAAGTCAACGGCCCTGAGGCTCGTGGTAGCGGAATTGAAAAGGGCACAGATCTATCAAATCCTATGTGAGCCATTGTTCTATCTAACAGGCGTCCTTGTGAGCCCCTGTGCAGACCCATACTGACCTTGTCAAGGAATATCGCGAAACTTCCCGAGGAATGGGAAGATGAAAATGCGAGCGAGGAAGATAAATTGAGGTCATATTTTTGATCCATGCTCCTGCAACTCGTTTAGCGTGCTGACTGTCTTTCTAGATACCAGAAGTTGCGCGCGCGCCTTGTCGAGTTGGACAGCCGGCGACAGCAACAGCGGCGACGCCTCGCCCAGTATAAGCAACTCCAAAAGCTTCTTGAGCCATTCAAGGACCCACAGAAGAACATCCAGCCGAACCTCATCACCAAGGACGGCGAGCTGGGTCAAGAGCTGGACAGGATGAGAATGCTCGTTGCTAGAGTTGCGGGTCGAGTCGGTCAGAGGAAAATCCACCAAGGAGAGGAGAAGGAAACTGCTTTCATGGACCCCGACCAGAAACTTGCAGCAGTGTTGGAAATGACTTGACCGGCACAGAAATAGGTCTCTCGGAGGATGGATTGCGACCTTTATTGGAACCATCCATCTTGTGAGATGGTCTTCCATTCGGCTCATCTATCTCCTCTTTTAAATTCTACGACTGTTTTAATCCAAATGCGTATAAAGAAGCCGAAGTCCTTCCAAGGTTTACATATCTACGGCCTGGGAATCATGTTAGAACGGTCTATTGATGTATATAATCTTCTAGAAGAGACTGCAAATGATATACAAAAGATGGAAATCTCTTAATGCATCTGACCTTAGATGAATCTCAGAGTCACCAAGAAGAAAGAGATAATAAAGCATTCAATACCTAGGTACAGTACTATCAGAGGGACAAAGACGATAGAAGTACAAGAAGGCTGCGGAACAAGGGTGGCTTTGGGAGGCCACCAGCAGGTGACTTTCAGTGAAGTGAGTCACAGCTTCTCTTGTGTCCTTCTTCCCATGTTCTCTTCCCAGAACCATCAACATCAGCAAGGGTCAAGCTTCAGTACCAGCGACCTGGTGGACACTGGACACCGTCCCCAAGCAGTCATGACATCCCGTGAGCTCCACCTATGCACGGACCACCAGATGTCCTCTAGCGCTCGGAGCGGTCCTTCCGTCCCTCCGGCGCTTAGCCCTTTTGGTTATGGCGGCACCTCCCAACCCACGCTTGGTAGCGACCTGGGGTTGCTCGAGGTTCATGACTCGGACTGCGCCGTCATTGAGACTTCGACTTCGCGTCTACCTCCTCCCGCGACTTTAGTGCGTGGTCACCGTCGCCGTTCGGTTCGGGTGACGCGTGGCGATCTCGTCAAGTTCCGAAAGGAAGTGCTGGGGATCGAAGACGCTGAGACGATCGATGACGAAGCCGTCTCTCAACGCAACACGCCCAAGAAACCAGTGAATTCCGAAGAAGACCCAGAGCTTGAACAGCTCAGTCGCGCGTTCCGTCGTGCTAGCATGTCTCTCAACGGCGGAGGGATGGCAAACAACGGTCCGGGATTCACCAACTACATGGATAACTCGCCGAACACCCCGAACCTCGCCAATATTCCCCGCCAGAGCCCCTCTCCTTCCGCCCAGCACGCTCCTGGCCAGGTCAACGGCGGCGGCGGAATGGCTGGCATGAACATGGGAATGCCAAACGCCGGCCACCAGATGGACCTCAATTACCTCTGGGAGATGGTCCAGGAGCTGAGCGAGGTCCTCAAATACAACCGTGAAATGACCAAGGGCATCATCTCCAGTGCGGAGGAGATCATGGTATGTCTATCCTCTCCCCAAGATTCTGTGTATCGTCTTATATGCACTGTCCTTGATCTTGCGAGTGGTACGAGCCTGTATTCTCTACGAGCGAATACTGATCTTCTGTGAACACAGAGACGTACTACTTCCGAGGGCGCCAGCCCGAACTTGCAGCAGGTCAACGGAGAGATCAGCGGTAAGTTTTCTTCCATTGTGTCAGCGAAGACGGAGTTTGAGCTGACCACAATAGCTGCTCGTATTGCCGAGCTCGAACGCGCCCTTGCCAAGGAGAGACGCCTCGTGGAGATCCTGAAGCGTGAGCAGATCGAGAACGCCAAGCTGATCGGAGAATACGAAGCGGCTGTTGGCAACATGGTCGAGCAGATTCGCAACTATTGCCACAACAACACTATGCACTTTCTCGCTCAGAAGCGCCACTACAACAACCTGCTTCAGGCTGAGCGTGACGCCCATCTGCAAAGCCGTCTCGACCGCGACTACTGGCACGCTCAGACCATGAAGTGCGCCGAGATGATTCGCAAGGCTTACCGTCTTCGCTGCGAGGAGGACGAGCTTCCAATCCGTATCGTCGCTGGCCTTCAGAACGAGGTTCGCGCCTATCGCAATGCCCTCGGAATGGAGCCGGAGAAACCGGAGGAGGAGTACGGTTGGGAGATCCTCAAGGATCTGCCCCCGGGCGTTGACTAAAGGAGAAATGGCATTGGAACTCTCGGACCCTAGGGAGGAAATCATGAGCTGCGATGACGAATTTCTTTTTTTTCCTTTCTCCGGGACAGGGCGTTTAGGAGCCAGATTCTCCTTTTGTCTCTACTATCTCTCATGGTGGGAAGATACCCTGGTGGAATTTTTATGCTTGTCATGTATTCTAGTTGCACATAATTGCCGGCACTGAGCTTTGTTTCTCTGTGCGTCTGGGCTGTGCTATTTCCTACTCTCTACCGAGGCAGATAATATGAACTGTTCCTCATGATTGGCTCCCGGCTAGATCTCTGTAACATGTTGGGCCGTCAAGGATCCCTGCGTCGATGCATTAGCAGCTTCTTAACCGGCATAAGCGTCCATTGTGAAGCATGGATGCGATCGGGGCAGGGATCCGCTTCGAGCGGATCCGCCTGTGCAAGTAAGACTAAGAATTCTTAGTAGTAGCATGCGGGGCACAAGGCCAGAGGCTAAAAAGAACGCTTCCGGTAGCTTTCACCCGACCGTATTTACTTCCCTCGTTCAATTCCAACATGCTGCGAGAGTCACCTTTGGGATCGAAGATTTGTAGAGAGATACCAGCACAGCACTCATTCCGGGTCCTCGACTCGAGAACTCCTGAGCACATGAACAAGAAACAGAGTCCGAGCGTCGGGGCACTCCGAAACACCAGAAACTCACGGCATCGGCAGCTCTCCTTCCCTTTGCCTGTCTGCAGGGTTCCTCGCATGAATGAGGCCCACGCTCTGTACGGGTACTCCGTATCTGGCTTCCAATACGGAGTACGGAACATTCTAGTGGCGATTGTTGGACGGGGCAGTGCCTCTGGTCGTTTCCAGCCACCCCCGGCTGTCAACGTTTCATATCTGAGGACTGACTAACTTGACGAGGATGGCTTTGGGTTTCGAATGTTTGTGTCGAAATGCCGATCTAGGGCTACATCACTTCCGTGGCTGAATGGACTAGGCTGACTGCATATTCTAATACAACTGCATGGTTGTTTACTAATTGGTCTCCGGGATCGATGAGTTCTGCTGGGTAAGTAGCTGCTACTTGGTTACAGCTTCTAGACAAAAGGCGCGGATATAGAGAATACGTAACTTTATACAATGCCGTTATCCTCCAGAATCCTCTCACTATACACATTTGCCGGCTCCCGACGCTTCCGGGCTGGATCAAGACCTTTCCATTTCGTCTATATCTCCCGCTTTTATAGCTAAGGCAGGATCCCTGATCGGATCACGAGATCCAGCAGCCCGGCAGTCGAATGCCGGCATCACAGTTGAAACCCCGCGAAAGTTTCTCTCTTACAGATTTTGCTGCAAAAGATCTGGATATGCAATGTACAGCCACACGCCTCACCGTGCATTCAGTGATGAGATCCGTGATCTGGAGAAGGACGAGATGTTTATTGGTCACTTTGGCAGGATCCTCCAGTCATCGACGGTTTGATTCGAGTATCAGATCTCATCTATGATGCTATCTTTCCGAATCCAGATCCCGCTCACCCCCTTTCTGTGGCAATAGACCGGGACAGACGGCGAGTCCAAGAGACAGATGGGGCTGCGAGCCTCCTTTTTGGGGAATATGGACTGACGAGCTTTCTCACCTTCCATATTCATCCATCCGAGTCTGAACTGCCATGTGTGTCGTGACTCTGCTCGAGTTGAGGCATATAAAGCCCATGCCGACCAACTGTTGTGTTCATTCTCTCATCAAGAGTCTTCCATGCTTCGGTTAGCTGAAATCTCCTCTCTTGATCTTTGCTCTCTTCAGTTCAGCGCAGGTCGCATTTCTATATTCTTGCTCCTTATCTTATTGAGTAAGATAGTCATTTATACATATATCCCTTTCGTCCTCGGATTATTACGATAAGAAGTCCCTTTCTTTCTGAAAGATCGATTCAAAAATGCGCTACTCTCTTGCTCTTGTCTTTGCAACTCTCTCCGCCTACGTCTCTGCCCATGGCCTCATCACTGAAATTCAGGGCGCCAATGGTGTGAACATGCCAGGTCTTTCAGGTACAGTGGACTTTCTCTCCTCAGAAACATCCGCTGTGCGCAATTTTACAAAATTAGCTAACATATATTGTCGCTTCTAGTGATCGACGGTACCCCTCGTGACTGCGCAACACCCCGATGCGGCGCAGAGGACGATACTTCCATCATCCGGGAAAGGGAGCTTGGGACCAAACGTGCCTCAGCTCTTGGCCGTACCAAGGCTGGTGGTCCTGTCGATGCAGCAGCGGCAATTGCCACCTTTATGGGCGGTTCCAATTCGACTGCTGCAAGGAAGCTCAAGCGATCCCCCGAGCGCGCCCTCCTGAGCGACCTTCTGGGAGGCTTAAGAGGTAGGTCTTTCTCCTGTTCGCAGTGGAGGCTTCATTTTCTTTTTTTATCCAACAATTCTAACTAAATTTAGGAAACAAAAATAATAAGAATAATGCAACTACCGCCGACGGAACTAAGACGCCAGACGGAACCGTCGAGACCGGCGTCAAGGCAGCCGCTGGTACGGGTGCCACTTCTGGTCTTCCCACTGCCGACGACAACGGAGTGATCACGGTGACATATCATCAGGTAAGGGAAGCCCTCCTTCTAAGAATATATCCCAGTATCAGTCAGGAACACTGAACTGACACAATTCAAAACTAAATAAACAGGTCAACCAAGACGGCGCCGGTCCCCTCACCGCAATGATCGACCCAACCTCGGGCGGCACCGATCCCAAGGCCTTCCAGCAGGCCAAGGTGATCCAGGACGTCCCGGGACTCGGCATCGGCGGTCTCTCCGCGGCCACCACCACCGACTTCCAGGTGAAAGTGCAGATGCCCGAGGGGATGACATGCAGCGGCACCGTCGGCGGCGCCACCAACGTGTGCATCCTCCGCGTCAACAACAACGCTCTGGCGGGGCCGTTCGGTGGCTCGGCCGCGTTCACCCAGTCTCCTGCGGCGCGGAAGAGAGCCCTCGAGTACAGGATGCGCAGGAGGCACTTCGCCCGTGGCATAGTGCGCGCGCTTTCTGATGAGTAGACGACTGGCTATCTACCGCAATGCTGCCATTCAAACTTCTTCTTATTCTCCTATGGCTTCGAGGAAGCTGAGCGGTTGTTGAATAAGTAACGTGCAAGATTCCAAATAGCGGAAAGGAAACGAGATGACCACATTCGCTTTACAGAGTACGTAGTGAGAATTCCTAAATTTTAAGAAAAAGAATCCGAAAAAGACATATAAATTGCCTTTTTCTCTTACCATTGTGCCATTTCTTACAGGACAAATCCACTGAAGATGTATATGGCCCTCCGACACAATGTACGGTACTGTGTTTTCCTTTGGAAAGAATAATTTGTCAAACGAACTCTCTCAGAATTTACATTGTAGACGCCGAATCAAGACCAATCATAACATATAGAGATGTAGACAGGAACGACAATTGTCGAAAAGAAAACGACGTCGGTGCAATGCGTCAAATGAAAACAAATTAAATGACAGAAAACCTCATCAATCAATAAACCTCATTTGTATCCGTCCGATAGTTTGTTCCCACATTTTCCTCGTGCATAGCCCAGATAAATATCCAATTATCGAATTAGAACACGTAGATGTTCCACAAAAAAAACAATCAAAATTTCACCACCTCTTATTATTATTAACCATCACGATGCCCGAGATGTTAATGCTCATCGACCACCAATCTGACCCTTGGGGGTCGGCCGGATCCAGGACACTGCGAGGTTCACGCCAATGCATATGACCCCGATTATCCAGATGGAGCGGGCGTAGTGCGATCCGTTGTAGCGGAAGATGATGGCGAAGATGATGCCGCCTAGGTTTCCCATGGCGCCAACGATGCCGGACACGATGCCTAAAGAGAGACGTTCTAGCGTCAGCAAGTGTTCTTAGAGAAGCAGAAAAGATGCAAGCAAAAAGGAACAACCCACCATTAGCAAACGGGTGTACGTGAGGCACCACGGCAAAGTTCGCTCCGTTGCACGCCTCCAGGAAGAACGCCATGCCCGCCGCGAGTCCGAACATGGTCGCCTCGCGTTTTGGGTTAGCCAGGCCCATGGCAAGCTGGAACGCTCCCATGACGACACCGAGGGAGATTAGCCAGATCTTCTTGGCCCAGACAGACCTTGTGTAGTGGTAGATGACATCCGCGATGAGGCCCCCCATGGGACGGAAGACGGCGTTGAGGAGACCGAACATGGCGGCCCATCGTCCGGACTCGGTCTGGCCGAGGGAGGGGAAGTTTTGGGCGTAGTATGCGCCGAGGATGGAGTTGATGGCGAGCTCAGCGCCAAAAGAGCAGGCGTATGGTGCGGCGATGGCAAGAGTCGCCAGACTGAAAGTAACCTTCATCGTCTCCTTGGTCGTGGGTGCGACGACAACTTCGCCTTTGGTGTAGTCGGCCTGCCCGTCGACTTGCGCTTCACGGTCCAGGGTGTCTGGGGACTCGGGTGCCTTCTTTTCAACGTCGGATGCGACGTTCTCGGATGGCAGAGGAGAAGAATTCTCAGAGCGGGATCCAGACTTGACATCCACAATACCGCTCTCAACTGAGACGTCTCCGGGCTTCTGTTCCTCGATCCAGAGATGACGTTCAGACCATTTCCCTGTCGGTGTGTCGTCGCACGTCAACAGCATACCCAGAGCGACGGATGTGATAATGATGAAGGGAACGATGTACGTGACCCGCCACGCCTGGTGTGGAGATAGTCCGCGGGAGTGGACAAGAGAATCAAAGATGGCTGGCATGACAAAGCTATTATTGATTCAGTTAGTAAACATGAATTTACCTAGATTTGACTGCTCCCGCTTACTATGTAATGCCACCACCAGCATTTCCCCAACCAGCCGCGAGGGCGTTGGCCGTACCGATGACGCTCTTATCGAAGAACCCGGTACACCATACCTGGCAAGGCACGAAAGAGGCCCCAAGAATGCCGATGAAGAAACGCAAGGCAATTAGACCATTTGGGTTGGTGACGAGGCCTGCCATAGCAGTGGGAATAGCACCGCTGAGCAACACGCCAATGAACACCCAGCGTGGTCCGAAGCGGTCACAAAGAGGTCCAGAAATGAGTCGTATGACGAGCCTGCATGAGTCAATAATCGTAGATATACTTAGGAACTGGAGAAAGCCAGAGGTCCTTACGTTGCTAGCAAAGCAACAATGTTTGAGTTGGCAACCTCATCCTGGGTCATATGGAGGTCTTTTTTAATCGTCACCGTCAACTGCACAGTACCCGTCAATATCGACTTGCTCCCTGATATCCTGAATATGGGGACTCGAACTCACCAGAGGCGGGAACGCATACCATGACATGAACGCCACCATGAATCCCAGCCACGAGAAGAAGAAGACACGTCCATATGGGTCGAATGGATTTAGAATGGGAACCGACTTTGCTTTTCGGTTGACGGGGTTAATCTCCGGAGGAGCAAAGAGGAGCTTGTAGAAACTCCTCCCCATGATGTAGGATATTTCTAAGAGAAACTCGAATTATGCAATTAGACAATTCAATGGATGTAAGGGATTCGTGTCTCAGAAAATGCGTGAGAACGTGGTCAAGGATATCCAGTTCCTGATTGGTAATTGTCCTCAAGCCCGGTGCTGCCAGAACGAAGATGACGAGAAATGGGAAGTTTCAGCTTCTATATAGGCGTATATTGGGCAGCAGGGGACACAGCCTGGTCGAGATATCACCTTAATGATGGACAACCACGAATCTTTTCGCATATGCAACAACTCGATGTCGATATCTCCAGGGCACAGAACGACCCACCCACACGGCTCGAAGACACCAAAATGTGATATCAAGCAAGAAAGACTTGTAGAATCGGCATTCCAGTACTTAGAAGGCATCAAAAAGGAAAATGGACGTTCTTCGCCACGTGTGTCTATCGCTCCTACCTCTTCCCGTTTCTTTGTCCCCCAAAGGGACCGGAGAATTGGCTACTTTCTGATAACCCACGCAGGGATAGGGATCGCGAGGTCCGATGCCTGCACGAGTAATTCCGAATGGCCCTGCATGTCAGGGACCTAGAATGGTCGTGACAGGTAGATCTGACTCTTCCTGGGCTTAGTCCGTACTTGTGTCCTGATAAGACCATCAACTCGAGTCTCGAGATCTCCGCGGCAACAGGAGGACGACGTCAAGAGCAGCAGCCACGGCGCTCAGGCGTGAGACGCAGTCCGGAGGCCAGCATTCTGCCATCGCCATTCGTGCTCGTGGATGAAATCCAAGCGGGCGTGGCAGGGGCGGCGAACGAACGTCCACTGATAACTATAGCGCACCCGATTGGGTCCGACATGGATGTCGCGGCCTCGCCCTCCAGGGGCGGCGGACCCAGATCCACGGGTATGCGGGGGTCTGTCGATCGATCTGTTCTCCGCGGAGGTGCAGGTTCCCGCTGGGACAGCGGTTAATCTGTTGAGTAATAACCGCCGTGGCTGTTTATCACGTATCTCTATCTCTAACCTTCCGGCGCCAGAGATAAGGAGGGTGTTTAGCACGTGACTCACCGAGCCCTAGCCAGGTGAGGAAGAGAGTATGTAGCACTGGATTGTACATGTACATACTACCTACTCCGGAGTAATGCCTGATCATTGCACTCAAAGTAACTCCAAGTGACTGCCATAGTAGGGTCTAGTGCATATTACACTACTGCCCATGAAGGTGGAGAGAATCGGTTCATAGTTGGTAGGACATTCATTCATGCGTTTCTACAAAAAACAGTATCTCCTAAATGCAGAAGCCAGATCTCAGCTGGATCATAAAACACTGAACGCCAGAAATGCAAGCCATAGAAGTAAGAACAGAACGCCGTCCCAGAGACCCTTCAACCTTCACTATGCAAGCTTGTTGTTGTAGATTACCAGTCGATCCCGTTCGACGAGCAAACGGGTACCTCGCGGGCCTGGACGTTAATGTCGCCCATTTTCTTGCCTCTCATGCCCTTGTACTTCTTGTCGACCTTTTCAAACGGATCTGTTGTTTCTCCCTTCCTCACCTTCCACTTCTCTGTGCCAAGGACGGAGTCAAGCTCTTCGACTGGCGGGAGCTTCAGATAAACCCAACCGTCCGGGCGCTCCTCAGCAGGAAAAGTAGCGATATTAACCGTGTCGTCATTCGAGCAGCGTCCGGCCTGCTCGCCGTTGAGGTCAAAGTTGCGCTTGTGGTAAGGGCATGAGACCCAATATCTGCCGGCATCGTCATCGCCGATCAGACCGTCGGACAGCACAAAGGCCCGCTTGTGCGGGCACATCTGCTGAGTTGCATAGTATTTGCCTTTGATCTTGAAGATTGCGATCTGGGTGTCGCCGCGCTTGACGTTGGCAGAAGAAATCTGGGGTTTCTCGTCGGAGAAATGGTCGGCCTTGATGATCGGCTCCCATGATAGGCTGGACCATTGGTGGCCCCTGAAGTCCTCTTTAGCAGAGTCCCTGGGCCAGTAGGTAGGACGCTGCTGGTCCCGCTCCTTGATAACTTCCACAGTTTCGACGGTCTCAGAGGTGTTGTCGAACTGTTGGAACAATTTGCGTCGTTCTGGGTTGTTGAGCGTCTCCTTCCATTCGCAGAAGTAGGTGCTCACGAGTTCCTCCATCTGCCGCTCGAGGTCGGCGCAGATACCTAGCTTGTCATCAATAATCACCTCTCGTAGGTAGTTGATTCCTCCAGGAAGGGTTTCAATCCACCTGGCGGTCCGCTGCAACTTGTCTGCGGTTCGGATGTAGAAGATGAGGTATCGGTCGATCAGCGGGATGACCTCTTCAGGGGGAACATCCTTTGCGAGAAGCTCTGCATGGCGTGGCTTTGCGCCCCCGTTGCCACCAACAAACACATTAAACCCCTTTTCTGTCGCAATCAAACCGAAACTTATTTGGCTCTATTAGTATTTTCAGCTTGATTACTTGGAGATTTTCGGCTTACTCCTTGTTCTGTGCCTCAGCACATTCTCTCACGCAACCAGAAACAGCACCCTTCAGCTTGTGAGGTGATCGAATACTCTTATAACGTTCCTCCAGTCGAATAGCCATCCCAACACTGTCCCCAATCCCAAAGCGGCACCACGTGGTTCCAACACAGCTCTATGGGGCTGTCACTATGTGCACTTTTGATATAACTGGTGTGGGAGGTTGTTACAAACCTTGACTGTTCGGAGTGCCTTTGCGTATGCGTGGCCACTCTCCATGCCGGCATTGACAAGCTCTGTCCAAATATCCAACAGATCCTGTTTCTTGGCGCCAAACATGTCAATCCGCTGGGCTCCAGTAATCTTGCAATAGAGGTTGTATTTCTTTGCAACTTGTCCGATGGTGATTAACTTGTCGGGAGTGATTTCACCGCCGGGAACACGAGGTACCACGGAAAATGTTCCGTTTCGCTGGATGTTAGCAAGGAATCTATCGTTGGTGTCCTGCAGGTCATGGACAGGCTTATCCAGGACGTGCCTGTTGAAAAGACTGGAGAGGATAGACGCAATTGCTGGTTTGCACAGTTCGCATCCAAGGGAATCTGGGTTTTTGCCGACTGCCTTCATGACGTCGACAAACGTTTTCAGCTGCTTGACAGCTATGATGTTATAAAGATCGACTCGCGAGTATGGAATATGCGGACATACTATACACGTTAGCAGAGAACCTACAGTCCGGATATAATACACTTACGATGGTTAGAGACTTCTTGTCCCATCTCCTTCATCGTCTTGTTAAAGATTGACTGGACCAGAGGCATACAGCCACCACAGCCCGTTCCGGCCTTGGTACATGATTTAAGCTCACCGATTGATTTGCAGGTACCGCTTTTGACACTCGCAATTAAGTCGCCTTTGCTGACATTGTGACATGAACAGATCTGGGCATCATCATCTCTGGAGCAAACAGTTAACGGTGTTCTGCGAACTTGGCTGTTCGTGTACTCACAGATCATCAGCATTCTCCTCTCCTCCCTTCTGAGAGCCAAGGATAAACTCGCTGGGAGCGACTTTCAGTTCTGTCTGATTCCTAACCATCTGGTTTAACTTGACGTAGTCCTTTGTGTCTCCAATCATCATTCCTCCAAGAAGATATTTGCCGTCCATGGTAAACAGGTACTTTTTGTACACTGCGCTGAATGGATCCTTGTATGTAAGAGCCTTAACGGCTGGTTCGCCATCAGCCTTATGCTTGAATGCCTGTCTTCCCGGGAGGAATTTCGGCCCATCTCTGTCGGCGAAGAAATCGCCGAAACTGGCGACGTCGACGCCCAACAACTTCAGCTTCGTGCTCAAATCCGGTCGCTTGAAGCGCCTCGGTTCTTTGTCCGGATTTGTGAGGTTGAATGATAGCACATCTGCCATCTCGATTCCTGGTGCGATAATGCCGAACGTCTGGTTCTCCCAGCTTGCGCACTCCCCAATTGCGTAGATATCGGGGACAGAAGTGTGTAGACTATGATTTCGAGTTAGAAATTGAGCTTGCAACAGCTCCAAATATGGCCATGTACCATTCATCAACAACAAAGCCTCCTCGCTCCGCGCATTTAATGCCGGCCTTGGGACCAAGCTCATCCCTGGGTTTTACGCCAATCTTATTCGCAAAATTAGCGCCAACTGGGAAGCAAAAGAATAGGAATAATAAACTTACTGCAAAACAAATGCAGCAGCAATCGATTTGTTCTCCATCCTCGAAAGTGATTCCTGTGACGTTATTGCTGCTGTCCGTATTGATGGTTGCCACACGCTTCTGTAGCATCACGTCCACGCCGAGTTCGCGGATCTTCTCTGTAACTAATCTCCCAGCGTCTCCGTCTAGCTGTCTTGCCAGAACCCATTTGTTGCGGTCGATTAATCTGACGTTTCCGAACTCGTTCAAATCTTTCATCGCCTTGGCAGCTTCCAGGCCGAGAAGGCCACCTCCTACCGTAACACCCGTCTCACCCTTGTGCTTTGATGCGAAGTCGATCAGTCTCTCGAGATCCGAGATGGTTCTGTAGACAAAAACGCCGTTGGCATCGTATCCAGAAGTGTAAGTTGGAAGAACTGCATCTGAGCCTGTTGCAAGCACTAGGATATCGTATGAAATCGAATCCTCCGTGGAGGTCCTGATGATCTTCTGATCGGGAATAATCTCTGTCACTCTGGTGTTGAGGTGGTAGTTGAACGAACCGTCCTCGAATGATGTATACTGGAGCGATGTCAGCGGATTAATCAGTTGGTGATGTGTGTGTAACAGTCCTCACCCATTCCTGGGGGTTCAGATACAAATTTTCGATCTTGCGATGCTCAAAAAAGGAGGAAAGTCCGACGCGGTTATAGGCCAGATGCGGCTCCTCCCCAATCACAACAATGTTGTACTCACGCCTCTTAGCATCTAGCTTGATAATCTTTTCGCTTTTGTGGTGTCAGAATAGATGGGTATCTATCAAAGAGCTGTTGATCGCTCGTATCTCGACATTTGAGTACGTAAGTCAACCTACATGAACGCCAGGGCGACCATGCCAAGTCCAACCACGACGACCTTCTTCCGCCTGTCAGGCGTTCCCTCTGTTCCACTGCTCTGTAGGTGACCGTCCGCATTGTCGCTTTCGTTGCTAACTCTGTCAATTCCATTGCCATCAGAGACAGCGCTGACGTCGCAGTTGACAGTTTTCTCGTTTCTCGATCCGTTTAGAGAGTCCATCGTCGCAACGGGAGTGGAGTTTCAAGCTGCGTTGGACAAGAAAACCGCAAAACTTCTATGAAAAGAGCCTATCCGTTGCTCATATATAATCTACTAGGCTTGCTCGCCATTCAGACATACCAGTGCAGTCACCAAATATCTCCGTGGCCCTGGGATCAGAGACGGGGAGGGCCATACTGTAGGCAGTGAGCCACACCACGTCCGATCGGCGGCATCGCAGTATCACAGACATTGTGAGATGTCAAAAGTCCCGAAGAGACTGACGCCATACTCTGAAGCCTTGACAACTCCGCGGAGTTACTTTGTGAGCAGTAATTGTTGCTTGTCGTGCCTTATCGCTCGCCCCACCCGATCGGCGCCTCTGCATCGATAAGAAGCCCTTCTCTCAAATCATCGTGCACGGGATGCAACGACCGACACATTATTCCTTTACAGGACGTGGAAGTGGCTACACCTCGGACTCCACCCGAGTCCTGGCCGTGCTAATGGCTTTTATGCCCTCTCGGTTAGGCAATATCGTATTATCTCCTATGCTTTGTGTATGACATCAATTGCCAAAATTGGCCAATCTTGTTTATTTTGGAAGTTCGAATCACATAGACATGGAATGGATGGCTGTGGGACTTTGACCTTGGAGATGCCGTGTCAATCGGAACCATGGAAAGAGAAGAGAGAGTTCAATAGTTTTGGACTTGTTTCATCCCAGAATTAGCGGTGGCTTCCAAGTTTTGCCTTTCCTGTACTCAACCTGGAGAGCAAAATCGCTTGACTCAGCGTTTGTCCGGAGATCGTCTCCGCGCATCCTTTTTGGTCTTTGCTTTTACGCTTTGCTTTTACGCATAATCTCAATCGGTACACTCGGTTGCCGTCGATCTCTCCGCCGTTTCCACAGCGGGACTGTACTCCTGTGGACGCTCTTCATTTCAGGGCCAGGACCCCCTAGTTGCAATTCAAGTTCCGCGGAGATTGGTTGGAGCCCCATGTTCTGATTTGTACTTTTGCATCTTAGTACGCGGCATGCTGCTGCCAACTGGTCAGCTGGAGAAGATCCTCTTTCATTGGAACAGTGCACAGTGTGGCCCGGAGTTCGCAATTCCAAGCTTTCCTGCAAATCCCGAGGCTGTTAGGGTTCTTATAGGTATATCTGCTATTGAGGATGAGGTGATGTTACCAGGGCTGTCGACAATCTTTCCAGCGACATGGCAACCGTCACACAGACTCAGACGCAGGAGGCCATTATTCCTGCGAAGGCTTACCCGTTGAAATCTCACAACCTTAAAGTTGAAGAGGTCTCTGCTTCAGAACTGCCGGATATCCCTCTTCCACCACCTACAAAGATCCCAACAGAGGTCCTTCCGGTTGATAGAGATACTCCTGACAGCCATGTCCCTCGCGATCCACGCCTCATTAGATTGACGGGCGTTCATCCGTTCAACGTCGAGCCACCACTCACAGATTTATACAACGAAGGTAAGCCATCAGTAATCATGTATACTTCAACAGACGTTGAGATGCTCATGGGATTGAAGGTTTCTTAACGCCTCAGGAACTCTTCTACGTTAGGAATCATGGATACGTTCCACACGTCCGCGACGAGGATATTCCAACCTGGGAACTCAGCATTGAAGGGTTTGCTACATCGCTCTTCTCCCGGTACTACTACTAACGCGTTCATTCAGATTGGTGGAAAATCCCCTCGTCCTCACCTTCAGGCAAATCCTGCAAGACTTTGAGCAGATCACTGCACCGGTTACCCTGGTATGTGCTGGTAACAGGCGCAAGGAACAGAACCTGGTGCGCAAGTCAAAAGGCTTCTCATGGGGAGCTGCTGGCCTCTCGACTGCCCTTTTTACCGGACCATTAATGTCGGAGGTAATTCGGAAAGCGAAGCCTCTCCGTAAAGCAAGATACGTCTGCATGGAGGGAGCTGACAAACTGGTTTGGTGCTATCCTCTCAATCCATAAGATGCCAATTACTGATCACTCTGCAGCCCAACGGACACTATGGAACATCAGTAAAACTTAACTGGGTTATGGATCCCAATAGAGGAATCATGCTTGCCCATAAGATGAACGGGGAACCTCTTCGTCCGGATCACGGTCGGCCTCTGAGGGTTGTTGTACCTGGTCAGATTGGTGGACGAAGCGTTAAGTGGCTTAAGAGACTGATCCTGACTGAGTCTCCGAGTGACAACTGGTATCACATCAACGATAACCGGGTGTTACCGTGAGTCTAACGCTGCGTAATAGATCTTTAAGAGATACTTACCGATATTTATCAGGACCATGGTTTCCCCCGAGATGTCAGCCAAAGAGCTCAAGTGGTGGCACGATGAACGATATGCCATCTACGATCTCAATGTCAACTCGGCTGCTGTGTACCCTCAACACAATGAAAAATTACAGCTCTCATCAGCCGGGTCCACGTATACAGCCAGAGGATATGCCTACGCAGGCGGAGGTCGACGAGTCAACAGGGTCGAAATTTCGTTGGATAAAGGGAGATGTATGTCCGATGTGAAGCCATGAGTGACCAGTCGATGGCTAAACTGATCTTATGTTTCAAGCATGGCGCCTTGCCGATATTGAGTATCCGGAGGACAAATATCGCAATTTCGAGTCTAGCTTGTTCGGCGGTCGAGTCGATATGTCCTGGCGCGAGACTTGTTTTTGCTGGTGCTTCTGGTCGCTTGCGATCCCGATCTCTGATCTCGAGAACAGCGATGCTATTCTCGTTCGAGCAATGGATGAGGCTTTGAATATCCAGCCTCGCGATATGTATTGGTCCGTCCTGGGCATGATGAACAACCCGTGGTTCCGCGTTGCGATCACCAAGGAAGATGGGATTTTGAAGTTTGAACACCCAACTCTGCCCGTGGGACCCGGAGGCTGGATGGAGCGTGTCAAGAAAGCAGGTGGTGATTTGACAAATGGTTACTGGGGCGAGAAAGTTGATGGTGAGGAGACGGTCGAGCCGCAGCCTGTCGAAGAGATCAACATGAAGAAGAAGGGTTTGAATAGGGTGATCAACATTGAAGAGCTGAGGAAACATAATACTACCGAAGAGCCATGGTTTGTAGTGAACGGTGAAGTCTACGACGGAACAAAATTCCTGGAGGGTCATCCTGGAGGAGCTCAGAGCATCATTTCTGTTGCCGGCATGGATGCCTCAGAGGAATTCCTGGCTATCCGTAAGTTACTTGCATGGGCCATGCGATGTGAAGCCTGCGATTTTGACATATTTAATACAGATAGCGAGACTGCAAAGGCGCTGATGGTCGACTACCATATCGGAACATTGGATAAAGCCTCATTGGAGATTCTCAAAAACGGAACTCAGGAAAAGGAGAAGTCGACAGAGCCCCGCGCGGTTTTCCTTCAGCCGCGATCTTGGACGAAGGCACCTCTCTGCGAGAAAAAGTCAGTATCCTGGGACACGCGGATCTTTACTTTCGAGTTGGAGCATGAAAAGCAAACATTGGGCCTGCCAGTGGGCCAGCATCTCATGCTTAGGGTCAAAGATCCCTCGTCCGCCAACGACTTCATCATCAGATCCTATACACCGACCTCGGAGACAAACAGGGAGGGCACAATGGAGTTGCTCGTCAAGATATATTTCGAAACACCTACCTCTCCAGGCGGCAAGATGACGACAGCGTTGGACAAGCTCCCCCTGGGCTCCGTGGTCGAGTTCAAAGGCCCCATCGGCAAATTCGAGTATCTCGGCAGAGGCAAGGCCATCTTCAGCGGCAAGGAGCGCCAGGTGCGGTCATTCCGGATGATCTGCGGCGGGAGCGGCATCACACCCATCTTCCAGGTCCTGCGCGCGGTGATGCAGGATCCGCAGGACCAGACGTCCTGTGTCGTCCTCGACGGGAATAAGACGGAGGAGGACATCCTCTGCAAGGAGGATCTTGATGCCTTCGCGGCCGCGAACGGCCACAAATGCACGATCGTCCACACGCTGTCGAGGGCATCGAACAGTTGGACGGGTCGCAGGGGACGCATCTCGGAAGAGCTGCTGAGTGAATACGCGTCTCCCTGCGAGGGTGGCATGGTCCTGGTCTGTGGACCGGAGGCAATGGAGAAGTCTGTTCGTCGGATACTTCTCGCGCAGGGATGGAAGGAATCAGATTTGGTTTTCTTTTGAAGTCCTTATTACTTCCGGATCTTTTGCAATATATGCTCTCATGGTAGGTAGATGTCTGTCTGTTCAGGTTTGTTTTCAGTCTTGAGGAGTCCGAAGGCATGTCTGATTGACTTTGTGAATATATGGAGTCTATGATTAAGTGATTAAGTATATACAGACTCAATACCAAATGCAATATGGAGTACATGCAATATATAACCCAACGTCTACTATCGAAATACATAAACTCTTTAAAATCCAGCGTTCAATTTTATATGGGCTATTATAAATATGATAGAAAAGTGCGTCTAAAGAAATGAGTCAATAATATCTCATGATCGCCTTGGATCGTCCGCTCGAAGCAGATCATCACATTATACCATTCAAGACATCACAAGACCACCACGTAACGTATTCTTGCTGCCAGGATTGTCGACATACTGTACACTACGGTACAGTACGAACGGCCTCACCCATAAGGACAGATAGCCAATGCATGGGGAACCCAAAACTGTCTTCCTCACCTGCATTGGCCGCAGTGCGGAATTATGGAGCCTCATCTTAGATGCTCTTCCGACAGGACCACCTGCGGCGCAATCGCCGAGGGAACGCCGGGAGAACTGAGTTGCGAGGTTCACGCGACTCGAGGACTTCGGCGCGAAACCTCGAGCAAGTTATTAGATCCCCTTGTCCGTCGTGGCTGCTGCTGCTGCTGCTGCTGTTGTAGCCTGTGCTTTTGTGTGACGGTGCTCAAACGCATGTGTTGTGTGAGACGAGCTTGTAGGTGCGTGTGGAAGGCTTGATCCTATCTAGGTATGTGTCATGGCACCCGTCGCGAGTCGCTGGTGTGTATTAACCAGCAGGTCAGCGAAAGGGACTGAATGGATGATGCCTGTCGGGAGATCCTATCCTCACAGGGTAGGACTACCACACACTCTCCCTGGACGATATCCCAGGTGTTCAGTTTATTGACCCGCGAGCACTGTCTCTGTCTCTGGAAAGAGGCCAGTCGCAGAATTCTGTCCCTTGCCTTAGCAGGGGGCAGTTTGCAGCAGCGGCGTGGTTCTAGAGCATCAATTCCGGATTGCCTCCTCAAGTACTGAACTGTACATACGACTAGTAATACGACTTCATATTCAGCCGTAGAAGAAGATGCTCAAAAACCGTCACCGCATCTGTCCGCGGAGAACCGGCTGTTGCGCCGGACCTAGCATGCGACCTCGAGGACGCCTTGCCGCTATCCAAGCTCCTCAGATAGCTAACAAAGGCGTGCACCTGCTTCCTGAAAGTGACATGCAGCTGGAAGACGGTCTTCTCGCTCTGGTGACGTACCCCGCTCACGCCGTCCATCCTCGACAGCGGCGCGAAGGCGAGGATCGTGCCGAATATGTCGTCCAGCAACTTGCCTGCCTGCGCGTGTGTCTTGCTCTGGAACAGTGCGAAGAGGATCTGGTCGAGGACGTCCTCGTGATAGTCGCGGAGTCTGTGGAGGGAATGTGCCGTCTCGACTGTCCCGTCGATATCGCCGCGGTCCAGGCAGCGCTCGATCCGGGACAAGGTGTTCTCGAACCGCTGCCAGGTGGTCCCGACGCCGATGTTGAAGCAGTAGTCGCTGACGGCGAGGACGAAGTGTTGCGCGTCGACGCGGAACTTTTGAAACACGTTCCGTGTGTCCCCTGAGAGGGAGCTTCGGGCCGTGGAGTCGCGGATGAGACCGTGAACTACGGAGACCATCCGGACCAGCCGGAGGAGATGCTTGAAGATGCGGTCGTATTTATGGAGACTTCGTGACGTGATGACCGACTCCAAGACCGCCGGGGGTTTGTACTGTAGGCGCAGAAAATCCAGGGCTTCGATGGCGTTCGGATCTTTGCACTTGATGAGCTCCTCTCCGGTCAATTCGCGGATAGCGAAGCTGAGGCCGCCCGGCAGTTCTTTTTCCTTTCCAAACCTTGCGGACCCCAGGATCCGACTGCCCTCGCCGGCGTAATAACATTCAGTAAGTAATCCCATGAGAACTAGGCGTAGTTCTGAGCTTGCTGGGGGCCAAGTGTCACGGCTCCCGAGACGCAGCCCGGTGTGGACGCCACTGCGTGTCACTCCAGACTTGCGTTCGCCGCTTTCCATCTCCGGATCAAAGAGCGAGTGAGAGAGACGCGAGGCAAATGAGCCATCGCCAAGGAGTTGGAAGCGCCACTGTAAGGTTAGATGAGATCTGATCTTGTGTTCCTTGAACAGCATATGCAGACAAGAAAATTCAATGAGCCGCGCTTGAGCTGAAATGATAGGGGCTAGGGAGAGATAGAATGCAGCAGTCAACGGTGGCCCAAAAGCACTTTCATTCCCACGGTTGTCCTCCAGGTCAAGACACTCGCCTTTGGCGAGCATTCCGTGGAGTTTGTCCGATTCCAGAGAAGAACTATCTTCCAGTAACCCGGTGGCATGCTTCGCATCATCAATGTCAAACAACTCGAAGGTTTCCGTGATCCTTGTGGTATCGTCTTCTGTATCGGACTCCCGGGGTCCGATTTCGGTTGCAGATTGTCTTTCAGAGAAGCCGCCTCTGTTATATTTGAGTATCTCGGCACGGAGTCTGCTCTCGTATTCACTGGCCCTGCTCTGAATTCTTTCGATATCTGCCCAAGTAAGTGCGCAACGAAGTTTGGGAGGAGAAGAACCACTAAGGATGTCTTCCCTCGCGATGGGATGGCGCGGATGAGATTGCTTGAGAAGCCGAAGACTGCTCCCACTTTCGAAGATCATCTCTGCTTGTTCTGATGATATAAAAGACGGCATCATATCAGGACGGAAAAGGTATTCAGTCATCCGGGGCTCCGTCTTTAGCTTGTTTGGGTCCTGTGAATATTCGGCTCCAATAAAACTCATGCCATTTCCGTTCAGTTCAGTCAAGGTTGGTGCTTCGCCTCGTAGTCCAACCCACGTCTCCACCAGTGTGAGCCATGGTCCTGTGACCCGAAATAGTACTTCATGTAGTATGTCTGCCATCCAGGGAAATCGCTGAGAAAAGTGCTCGCATTTTGTTAAGACGATGGAGATGACTTGTCCTTCGGATTTAGCCTTCTCGACCGCACCCGCAATATCAGCCAAAGTCCCAACCAGATCGCCGCATCGCCGAAACAACGCTCCAATTTGAAGCAACGAATTTTCTTGCTTGGAGCGCGCAACAAGTTCTTTTTCCAGGCTGTAAACTAATACGGACGTTGCGCTGGCTAGACTGCACAAAGCAGACGGTTGATTGGACATGGCTGGGTTGTTGCGAATAAACCGCCGGAGCCGTTGGAAGTTCGTCCCACATTGGATTATGTCCTTGATCAGACCATCTATCGCGGGGAGACTGATGCCAGATATCCGCGTATCCCTTGGGTCTTTCTCGAAAGTCTTCTTGCGTTCGTTATAGCGAAAGAATATCGAGTTCCAGCCGAGGCCAAGCCGGAACAGCGACCGGAAGAAAACGTCCGGTCGAACGAGGCGTCCGGAATTCTCGAGCCCATTGAGGGTTGCCTGATATGCCAATGCCGCGTCGAACCCACGAGCTCCAGACTCGGAAAGGTATGCAGAGGCAGGCTCACGGAAGCGTTGTTCTGGAAACCCGTCCCAAGACTTCAGCTGAGCCTTATGCCCTATATCCTCTGCTATGTTCTCGATCGACCAGATGTTCTCAACTTCCTCGGTGTCATTGCGGGTCTCACCATCACTCCCTTCCGCTTGAGTTGTGCTTGAGGGCTCGATAGCTGTCTCGTTCTCATGAATTGTTGAGTCATAGTGGTCGGTTCCAAACACGTCCAGTTGGTACACGACGGAGTCATGTTTTTCAAACAGATTTAGGGGACTCGCAAAGACGCCGCGTGCAAGATCTATCACAGCATACTGTTAGTTTCCGTTCTTGAGCAGTATAGGGGGAAGCAGGTCGTTTAGACCACCTACCAGGGAGCTTCTCATCCAACGGCAGAGGTTCCAATGGCGGCAGTGACTGAAGGGCGAAACTCGACGGTCTCCATAGATCGTCGATTGCAAACGGATCCGTGCTGCCATCTTGCAAGTCCATGTCTGCCGCAGACCATCGAGGAGAGGATCGGCCGTCTGAGGGAACGCCGACACGGCCGTATCGTAGGTATCGGCCAGCACGCGCTCTTCCGCGTTGTGCTGTCTCCGACTCTCGCCGAGTCGGTGGGAGACACACGCGCTAGTCCCTCTCGGGCCTAGCGATCCCGCAGATGCCGCACGGACCACCGCTTATCCGGGAACGGCTTTTGCGTCGACCTCGCCCTGCGCCGCGGAGGACACGAGGCTGTGCGACGACGCGACCGATGCACGAGAAGCGCATCCATCCTGCCCCCTCATCCGTTCCTGACCTGATACTTTATACGGAGCCAAAGCAGTGAGAGTCTGCTGCGCCATGCCTCCCAAGAAGAGACCCAAGCTCTCCTCGTCGCGCGGCCCTTCCACACCCTCGCAAACCGACACTGTGCAGCCCTCCGCAGACACCGCGGGCCTCGCAGCAGGCAGCAAGAGACCCGACACAGATTATGACCTGGTCAACGATCCATGGACCGATGAACAAGAGACAGCATTGCTGAAGGGCATCATTAGGTGGAAGCCAGTCGGTTCGTCGGGACCACCGGACGTCTTAGTCTTTTCTGAGCTCCTTCCGCTAACAGTTGGCCCCGCTGAAACAGGCATGCACAAGCACTTTCGGATGATTGCAATCTCCGAATATATGAAGAGTCAGGGATATGCTCCTGCCCATGAAGAGCACACGCGGATACCTGGGATCTGGAAGAAGCTAGGAACCCTCTACAATCTCCCCGCGCTAGACGAGAGGGTTAGTAGCACTTGGGCTGGGCTCATGCTCGGGACAACAATTGCTAACTGGCAATGGGTGCCCGCAGGAAGATGCTATTATCACGGATGACGATTCAGACATCTACTGCCCGTTCGAGCTACCAGAAGACGAGTACGGTGACTTGATGTTCGCAAGGAGGCTGGCGCTGGAAGGATCCTCGTCGCCTGCAACGTCGGGTCATCCGGAGTCAAGAAGAGGAAGCACAGTAGCCGACACAGATGGTCAGCTTGGAGTCCTGTCTTTCAAAGTATCTGAACGCTGACCTGTTAACCCTGCTTAGAACCACGCTCTTCACCAGCGCCGTCTCGGGGACGTAGAGCCAATCGCGGTACACGCGCCAGGGGCACCCGTTCCACGCGGCTTCAGGTCGAAATCGAGGCCCCGAAGAAGGGATCCAGCGATAGAGTCAGCGCAGCCGACGAGGACGAGGAGATGGAAGATGCCGCTGCAAACGATGAAGAAGGCGACGAGGAAGGCACGGACGGAGGCAAGGAGGATAGCGAGGCCGAAGATGAGCTCGAGGCCGAAACAGGCGGTTCGCCAACAACTAAGAGCACGAGAACCCAGACGTCGCGCTCAAAGCAGAAGAAGCCTTCTGGTGCCGGGCCTGGAGCAAGGCGGGCCGGACGACGGCGCTGATTTCTTTTCTCTTCTTCCCTTGTACGATTATGTGATTTTTTTCCCCCTTCTTTCCATTATGATACCTCGAGTAATCGTCTGTCGGAGTTATGAGCCTCTTTTCTTTTTACCTGTATGAATAGTGATGGATGCACCTATACTTCTTTTAACCTAATCATGTGATACATCTGGGCAGCTTTTTTCTTTTTTAGTCGGGAGACTTCTTGATCCACTTGTCTACCACGTGCGAACCACGTACGATCTCGCCGTTCAAGCGCTTGCTAAATGAAATGGCCTAACCTCGCATTCCGATGATTCACGAAGAAACAGCTAGGAGGCACAGGAGAACTACCGAGGCCTTGAAGGGAAAATTAGAGAAGAAGCAGGATCAACGGATTTATATAATTAGCGGTGATCGGAGAAGTCTGTGACAGGACAGAATTGTCAAGTCAGCGGCGGGAACTTCTGCCAATTAGGTTAGGTACCTATATTTAGGTAAATACTTGGATGGAACAAGGCAAGAGGAGAGAAAAGGGACAGAGCATAGGCCTAACAATTACTGCCATCGCAGCTCAGTGCAGTCTCGTCACACCAAGTCTATTCAACTCTACACGGAACCCGCAAGATCTATGGGTCACATTATGTAAAGTCCTCTGCATCGACCACTGAAGGCTTCGTCTGCTCAGATCTGACGTCTGACGTCAGCCATTTGAGTGAGCCGACTCTGGAAATAGGAAACGTGGCGGTGAACAAAGGAAAAAGAAAACCAATACAATTTATATCAGCAATGATGGCCATCTAAGTAGCTACATGGACAGATAGATCCGGTTGTTCTAGTTTCTAAAAGCTCATCCGTAGGATAAAAGAGGTAATGGGAGGATAGTACAGAGAATCCTTTACAGATGCTTGATGATGGCTTCGGTATACTCGTGGGTCTTAGCGTTGCCACCAAGGTCGGCGGTGCGCGTCTGTTGAAGTAAACGGTCGTTAGCATATATGCCAGAGGAATTGAGGATCTGGACAGGGCACACAAACTTACCTTTCCTTCCGCGAGGGTGTCGAAAATGGCCTTCTGGATACGGGAAGCATGCTCGTGCAGACCCATGTGCTGCAGCATCATGATACTGCTGAGCAGCAGCGCCGTCGGGTTGGCGAGACCCTTGCCCGCAATGTCGGGGGCAGAACCGTGAACGGCCTCAAAAATGGAGCACTCATCACCAATGTTGCCGGATGGGGTCAGACCCAGACCACCGATCAGACCGGCGCACATGTCCGACAGGATATCACCGTACAGGTTGGGCATGACGAGGACCTTGTCGTTGTACGGCGTCGGGTCGGTAACGATCTTCAGGCACGAGTTGTCCAGAAGCTCATGGTCGAACTCGACATCTGGGAATTCCTTGGCCACCTCACGAGCGGTGTTCAGGAACAGACCGTCGGACATCTTCATGATGGTGGCCTTGTGCACGACGCGGACCTTCTTCTTGTTCACCGCGCGAGCGTACTGGAAGGCGAAACGGAGGACCCGCTCAGAGGCCTCGCGGGTAATGAGCTTGATGCTCTGGACGACACCATCCACCACAACGTGCTCAATTCCGGAGTATTCACCCTCGGTGTTCTCGCGGATGAGGACGGTGTCGACGTTCTGGTACGGAGTCTCGCACCCCGCGATGGAACGGCATGGGCGGACGTTGGCAAAAAGGTTGAATGTGCGGCGCAGGGTAAGGTTCAGGGAAACATGGCCTTTGCCAACGGGAGTCTGTATGTCCGGTTTAAGCTCTCGTGCAGTCGACCAAAATGTTGGGAAGACGTACAGCAAGCGGACCCTTGAGCGCGACGTAGTTTCTCCTGACGCTGTCGATGGCCTCGTCGGGGATGGCAGTCTTTCCATCCTTCAGGATGGGAGTAACATCAACCGGTTCCCATTTGATGGGCACCTATATTGTTTTAGCACGTCATGCTCTTGAGACGGGAAGGTTTTTTTTTTCTTTGTTACATTTGCGGCGGCGAAGATATCCTTCACAGACTTGGAGATCTCCGGACCAATGCCGTCACCCTCAATCAGAGTGACGGTGTATTTTCCCTGTTCAGAAATCGTGGTCAGTGCCAGCTCGGTTTGTGGAATTGGTACGTCCGCATGTCGTCGTGTAGAGCTCGGCGGGGAGGAATCGGGATAAAGGAAAAAAGTTGGCTCGACGGGAATTCCGTACATCTGGACCCTTCTGTCCCTTGAACTTCGCGACTTGGGTGTCCGCAGCAGCAGCGTAGCCTCGAATCTGGTAACGCAGAATTCGTCAGTTACTATGCCATGAAGCCACCAGCGGCCTTTGTGAGGGAGTGGGCTACCTGTGAAAACGGCGATACGCCGCTGGGAGCGGCACGGACTCTGCGCAAGCATTGGCGCGCGGGGGCAGCGAAGGCACGGGCAGAGATCATGGTGAACGGCCTCCAGAGGAAGATCAGAGGTTGGTCTGGCAGAAGAGACTGGGAACAGAGGGGAGATGGGGAGAAGAAAGAAGAGCTGGAGCTGGAAATCGGGAAGAAGGCGAGGGAGCCGGGCGGCCGCAGCCCACTTTGGGTGCGCCGCCCGATCCGACCGACCTGCTGGATTCCGCCCTTTCCTCCGTCGGCCCCTGGACAGGTCATTTGCTCCGGGCCGGCCAGGCGTCGGGACATATCCCCCGCGACGCTCCTGTTTTCCACGCCTGGACACGCTGGCGGAGTCGCCTCCCCGCAGACGCTGATTAGCATCAAGCCATCCATCTACCTCTCTCCACCCTCCAGCAGTGCCAGGTGCCAGGGCTGCCACCACGAGCCCTGGGCATCTGAGCTCCAGCAGCTTCATCTGGCTTCTCCCCGGACGGCCATACACTCTCTGACTGATCCCCACCGACCTACCAAGCAAACGACCATCACGATGGCGGACCTTGAGGTTGCCAGTCACTACAACCTGCCGTCGGCGTATCCGGAGGAGTGGCCGGCAGAGCTGGACCAGAGCGACGAGTCCCAAGATGAGAGCTTTCGCACCAAGAGCAAGAAGCGGCAGTCGAGGTACTCCGCGCTGGGACGAATCGGCCAGCGCAAGAGCATCATTCCCGGGGATGGTAGGGATAGCCTTGTACAAAAGGATGAGCCGGATCCGTTGGGGTCTGCAAACAGCGTCGTCAGTGTCCTGAAGCGACAGGGCCTGCCTGTCGACGACGATGCCCGCTTGCGAAACCGGTTTCTCCTCTCCTCGACGACCTTTTCCCCCGCTCTTTTTCTCTCCCAGGTGCACTCCTCGGACTCGACTCAATCCCTTCTGGAGGGCCTCGACTACCTGTCTCGGTCCATTGACCAGAAATCCGCCTCGCTCAAGGTCCTCGTCGAAGCAAACTTCGAACGATTCGTTCGAGCCAAGGCTACCATTGACAGTGTCTACACGGAGATGAGAAACCAAGGGGCGGGCCAGGAGCCACAGCCCTCATCTTCGCATCGTCCAAACAGGTCGATTGGACATCTGAGAGCGTATTCTGCGGGCAGAGCTCCCAGTCCATCTCCCGCGGCATCTCCTAGCCCCGCTCCCAAGAAGACTGCTCTCACGAAGGAGAGTGAGTACGGCGTGAAAGGGATCCGTGCTCCACTGCTGGAAGCTTCGGTTAAAGCAGAAGAGGTATGGGGTCCAGCCTTGGGCGGCCGCGACCGAGAACAGAGCTTAAAGCTAGTGGTCAACGCAATGGAGAAGCATCGAAGTATCTACGAAATGGGCGCAAATCTCGCGAGGTCAATCAGGCAGAGAGATTTCGATTCTGTCTTTGAACAGTATAGCCAGGCCAGAACTCTTGCAAAGGAAGCGAAGAGCATCGCGGATCGGGCTGTAAGCAGCCAGCGGCAACTCACAGACGAAGAGACACATACGATTTTGATAACCGGTCGCATGTGGATGGATGTCGAGCAGCAGATCAAAGCATTCAAGCGCGATCTGTGGCGACGTCTCAGTAACGTTCAGACCCCATCGACAACGGTCACGGCATCTGGCCCAGTTGAGGAGCACATGGAACTGATTGGAGCTCTGCTGGAACTTGGGGTGGAGGATAACCCTATCTGGGTATGGCTCCTCAGTCGCTACGACTTTATCAAGACAAAAATCAAAGCTTTTACCGAGCGCTCCAAAGTGGAAATCGAGATCCTTAGGCGCAGGCTTGCCGGTGGTGAGAAACCAACGCCCCGAGAAGTGGCGTCGCATCTTCGCCAGGCGACACGCGAAGGAAACACAGACTTACATGATAGGCTGGACACTGACCAAGTTATTGAGCTGTGGGAATGTATCCACACATACCTCACCAGACTTCTGTCGTTGCAGAGTGGCCTTCTTGGCGAGGTTGTTGATTTCTGGGAGGCAGCACAATCCTTCATTGATGGGACGAAGCAGAAACTGCTCCCGACTGGATTTGAGGGAGAAAGTCGCAAACATCATCATCTTTCTTCAGATAACGTTAGAGATCTGCAAAATGGTGTCATTGAGCTTGTGAACCTGATCCGGGAGAGTGTTCTGTCATTGTTCGCTGATCCTCCAATTGATGATGTCTCTCTCCTATTCTCTCCATTACCTCCGCCAAGCCCCAATGCCCCAATCAGGAGTATCACTCCAACGGAGTCTCGCTTCAAGCTTGACCCGAGGAATCTGCCCCATCCGTCTCCCAAACGAGGGGAGCCATGGGAGGATTTCGCATTCTGGCCTCCATATTCGAATTCACTGAGTGGGGTTCATTACCTTAGCAAGTTCCTGATATTGATTGGCACGGCGGCAAGCGCAATGGCGGCCCTGCGACCGGTATCAAGCGGTGGCAGTACGTATGACCAGTTGAAGACCCTTGTCAGCGTTGCTCGCGAACGGTGTGTCCGTGCTGCATGTGCGGCCTGGAACAAGGACGCGGAAAACTGCAAGATGCTGGAGGACTGGACGCGCGATCCGGAGAGGAGAGACTTGACCAAGATGCCGGGTCTTTTCGTGGCTTTTGAGAGTACGGTTCTCGCTGGGATGCAGAAGATTGTCTACATTTCAGAAGCCATGACAAAGTCTGACACTGTTGATGTGGTTACCGCGCCCCCAGCCAAGCTGCTGCAGATGGTGCGAACACAGTTTGTCAGCAGCGTGTACAAGGCGCTGAGCGGCCTGGTCGAGAATGCGGAGAGCCCTGTGAGACCGGAAGAGGACAGTGAGTGGATTCTTGTTGGGCCCGCAGTCTCGGTCAATGGTGCCGACGCTGCTTCGTCTCTGATTGCAGCAGATGCTGTGGACTCTAGGAATAGGGTGAGTTTGTATATTGTCAGTTATCCGATTGCAAGATATGCAGCTAACAGGAAATAGAACGTCCGCATGCTCCTTACGCTTTCGAATCTCAAAGCCCTTCAGGCTGATTTTGTCCCTCAGCTTGTGACAAACTTTGAGACCTCATTCTCCGTGAAATTGACCGAAGAAGCCAAGACAATTCGTGATGTGCTAAGTCAAATTGACGAGCGCCTCTTCCAATCTTACACCAAGCCTACCATCGCAACCTTACATTCAACGATCCTCGACGGCATCAAAGCTCCCGACTGGGTTCCCTCGACCAACCGCCCTGATCAAGTTCGTCCATACGTCTATACAACGATGCTTACCCTCGTCCTTGTCCACACTGAGATCACTACAACCATTCCCAGCACCGCTTCCGCTACTCCAGGTCGCACCTCGTCCAATGCAACAGCATCACTGCTGACCACCGTTCTTTCTCACCTTCTAACGCAAATCTCCTCCTCTCTTCTAGAGGCATTCTCCTCGCGGCCCAAATATTCCCTGCCCGCATTGATGCAGGCGACACTCGATACCGAGTTCATCGCTCAGACACTGTCGCAGTACGCTACGGAGGAAGCGTCCTCGATCCAGAGTCAGATCTATCTGGAGCTAGACCGTCGGACAACCAACGAAGCGAGGACCAAGCTGCAAGCCGAGCTCGGAGAGATGAGAGGCATCCTGAAAAGGCTAAGAGAAAGAACGAAAGGGGAGTTTGCTTGCTTCAAAAAAGTGAAGTCTGGGACCAGTACAAAGGCAACCTAGCCGTATTACCATCGATCTTCGATTTTCGAGGCTTGTCTGTTGTTTGGTGATCCCCAGTGGGGTCTTTCTTTTTCTTTTTCTTTTCCAGGTACTGGGATACCTGGGCTATGCTCAGTATTCGGCTCTGGATAGTTCGAGTGGCTGTGTAGGCTCTTGGGATCTATGTAACTCGACTTTGGATCCCAGTTGCCAGGAGCAAACGGGACCCACTTTATGATGATGGGGAGTAATGTTAATACCTTTCTCCAGCTGCGTGTTTGACCAATTCAAGGAAATATATATATTTTCGGTTATTACATTGTATTTTGGAGACGTGCGCACTCCATGGATGGGGGCTCGATCTCGTGCAAGACTACTATTAGCAAATGTCATCTCGACGTGGGACGTAAATGAAGAATGTGTAGAATGACCTCGTATTAAGAGTAACCTCCGACGAGGGTTGATGTCGAACGCCGTACGCGATTTGCAATTTGCTACGGTAGGAGTGTCGGGATCTTGCGTGAATTAAATTGATGCTTCATGACAGCAGCAAGAACTCAATCATAAACGTCGTTGGGTATCACTTTAAGTTTTCTCCCTAGGAAGACACTCATGTCTACCCCTACACCTGGCCAACCAGTCGTTGCACTTTGCTGAGCAGCACTTTGCTCTCCCTTCCAAGTCTCTTCCTCCCATACTGATCAGGCCTCTTTGCTCTGGCCATAGCCTCCCGTTCCTTCTGTTTCAATTCCTTCTCCTTTCTCCTGCGCTCCATCTCCTGCTTGCGCTTCTCGGCGATTTCCAGCTCCTTGGCGAAGGCGCGTTTTTGTCGTCGTTTCCGACGGCCCTGTTCATCGCCGCTATTGTTCGAATTTACAGGCTTGGGCTTCGACATTGCGTCAAGCATTGCCTGCCTCTCCGGATGCATTTCCATGCTGGCGGGTTCTGGTTGGGAGGCATGCTCCTCGCCATCTCTTCTGTTCTCCGCATTATTATTGTCTTCAGACTGCGACACTGAGAAGATCGGTTTGGGCGCGTTTTCGAGTTCCCGAGCCTTGATCTTTGCGTAGGCCTTTTTGACTTTGGCTTTTTGGATCATATCGCTCTTTATCTTCTGGACTGTTATAATGAAAGGTTGGTCAGCGGCGTACGTGATGGGCATTGCAAAGCAGCAAGTAGCAAACCTTTGCGGCGATATGTGCCATCCGGCAGATTTGCAGGGCCGACCGAGAACCCCTTTTTCTTTTTGGCGGGGGGCTCGGTGGATTTGTTCTCAGAGCTGGCCTCTGCATCGCGAGATCTCTTTGGAGCCATTGTGACGCAGCGTTCGTGTAGCAGTCGGGTTGATATCCGTTAGGTCGGCGGACGAGGCGTGGCGACGAAAAAAAGTTCTGGAGCAGAGGCCTAGCGCCGGCGCGAGACCAGGAGACGCCCGCAGCGGACGGCTGCGACGCTTGCGGTCAGGACGGGGAGCAGTGACTGACTGTCCTCAGGCTCGGAGAGGGATAGACGGACGATGGAGGAACAGACGTCGAAGCGCTGCTCTCTGAGGCGGCGGGGGACGCATGACGTGCGCGGCGCAAGGCCCGGATGGAGTCATGGCTCATGCCCGTGAGGACTCCGCAAGCTCGAGCCTCGACGCTGCGCCATCTCCTCCCCGGCGTCTCTCTTCCATGTCTCGAGGCCATCCTACCTCTGCTCCCGCTCGTGGTTCGCCATCTGGTAAACAGAGCAATTCGCAGCGCATACAAAGAGTATTCCTCATTCCGGCCTGCTCCCCCGGCCGCTCTTGTACATACTGTACTAGTACTATTACTTATCCCGGCGGTCCTCATACATGGGACTCTCCCCCCGCCACTCCGGCAGTGCCACTTCAGATTTGCTCGTTCCCTCGTCACTGGCTGACGGGGTTGCCACGTCCCTTGTTCTTTGTGAAATGTCGAGATTTCTCCTCTTTCCTTGATATACGCTTCAAACCGTCATGCCCATCTTCCAGGAGCCGGACCGTCGACAATTCCATGACTCGTGGTCTGCTGAACCCGGCAGCGACGATGAGGGCTCCAGACCTTCGAGATTCATGGAAGACAAGCAGACGGATGTTGAGGATACGAAAATGACTGGCACATCCCCCGCAGACAGCAGCATGGAGAACTACAGCGTCTCTAAGGTGCATACAGGTGACCGGGACGAACTTATCCAGCGTATCAAGAGAGGCCAGAGCCCAACTTGGGTTCCCAATCGCTCGGTAAGTTCGCCTTATTGTCCTGTTTCCCATGATGAACTGTGCCCCAAGAGCGGTACAGCGGAGTCCAGGATCCAAGATCTTCTGCCTGCTGTTACTCACATGCCTCTGGAGAGAATGCTTGTGCTACAAGTTCGTAATGTTCAGATTTTCGTTTCCGTTTCTAATTTTCGTCTGAAGTTACACAGCTAACTCAGATTAATAGTTAGGGGAGTATCTCAACCACCACGCCCGTCCTTCTGAGTCATTGGTTCCGGGTCTACAAAAGAAAGGGGACTCTGCACCGGTGAATGACAGAGAAGAGGGGCGCAATGTCAAGGACAAAGAAGTCTTGAGCTCGCCGGCTGAAATTGAGCGGCCAAGATCGGCTTTACACTCGGGGGATTTTAGAGAAGGGTCAGCCCAAGAAAGGAGCCAAGAACAGACGTGCTCAACCTTCGTCGGTCGGCCAGATGGCTCGCGTTATGGGCGCCTTGCCTCCTCCCCTACTACGCCATGGTATAGCCCTTCGATGTTCTCTCCTTATCGGAGGGGAAATGATACCAGTTCCAACGACGGACAGGCTACCGCGTCACCGTCCCGGTCGCGAGCGCCGTCATTGGGATCTTTTTCGTCAAGCTATGTCCTCAAGGCTCCAACGAGCCCCCTTGTATACCAGGCGAACAATGCTGACTTGGACGTTTCGTCCAATGTTGATCTGATGGACTTGTCTGGCAGTCCGGAGAAGGCTAATCGGCGTCGAACGTTACCACCTGAGACCTTCCGGCAACTAGAGTCTTCCCCGCCGAGCCAGTCGAGGCCAATCAATTTTAGCAGACCCTCTGCGCCAGAAAGACGTGGAGATTCGTTCCCTTGCCAGGCACATCAGCCGCGGAGGTCTCTGACCGCGGCGTATAGTCTCCAGTTGGCATCATCGCCTCAGACGCCAAGACCTCGCACCAGAAGACCGTCCTTTGCTTCAGACAGCTCTCCAATGCACCATGCCCCGATGGTCGGTTCTTACGAAGAGTCGATTTTGCGTGGCAGAATGTCTACGACTCCTTCGAAGCCGCTCAATTTTACTGCACAGATTGGCGTCCTGGGCAAAGGAAAATGTAAACCTAATCTTAGATGCCCGCCACATGTCACGGTGCCTTTCCCCGCTGTCTTCTACAGCTACCCAACATCAGGGAATGGACGGTCCATATCTGATGATAGTCCCAGCCCTTATGTTGGCTTGATCGACCTTGAAAATTCTCTTCCCGGAGAAGATCAGAATAGACGTCGCAGACGTCACGCAAGCCCGACCCGGACTGATGCCGATCATAGTCCAGACGATTCTGTAAATTATAGCGACCAACAGGAGCGTCGAACGCGGGAGAAGAGATCCAGAAGGTCGCAGTCACCGAAGGCTCCCCCGGGAGGTTGCTACAGGATCCCTCAACAGGGGCAGCTGCAGATTGTGATCAAGAACCCGAACAAGACGGCAGTAAAGCTTTTTCTGGTTCCGTATGATCTCAGTGACATGGAGCCCGGGACAAAAACGTTTATCAGGCAGCGGAGCTACTCAGCGGGTCCGATCATCGACATGCCGTTGAGTGCTCGTAAGAATCTGGGGACAGACCGTCCCGAGGCTTCGTTGAATCCAACGGAAGACCCGAAGGATAAGCCGGTTCTGAGATACCTGATCCACGTGAACATTTGCTGCCCATCGAAGGGTCGTTACTACCTCTACTCGACTATACGCGTCGTCTTTGCCAACAGGGTTCCCGACGGCAAGGAGAAGTTGCGTAACGAGATTCAGTACCCTGAACCGCGATACAGTCCTTACAAGCCTGTCAAGGAAGCTCCTCTTGGCAGTGCCGGTGCCAAGCTGGCTGCTGAGAAGGCGTTTCGAAGACGGAGCGCAGGTATAGGCCTTGGAGGCGGGTCTACGTCTTTGGACGGGGTTGCTCATGTGCCGTCGCCATATCCGCACCGTCTACCCTCCAGTTCCATATCGAAAGTCGAAGCTATTCCATTTCAGCTGTCGTCGATTTCGAGGAACCAGGAGAAGTCCTCCCCCGATACTTATCGGGACCGAGAAGACGAGGAGGGAGGATTGGCGCCGACATCGTCTCAGCGGCTCCTGCGTTCCAAGAGCCCAACGCCTCTCACAATCGTGCAGCATTACACTGCTTCTCGAGCTTCGGATTCACCAGGCATGGATGTGTCCGAAACCTCGACGGGACTTTACAATAAGCTGAGCAAGGGAGATGTCGGGTACGGTGGCTACCCGTACGGATCGCTCTCCAGTGGCTCTGACGCCGGAGAAAGCTTGCTGGCTAAACGGCTGAGAGGATTAGATGTTCAAAAGAAAGAAGAAAAGAGCGGGTGAAAAAAGGCCAGAATGGCACTTTTTTAATTTTGACCAGTCATTCAAATCCCGTTGACGGGGACTCTATATATGCTACGCGCTTCCTTTCTTTTTTCTTTGTTTTTTTTCTTGCGCAAGATAGTTGTTTTTGTTTTGGGAAAACTGACGTGTCACAGCTAGCATGCATACCTAATCTAGCAATTCTAAAAAGAAAAGTTCCCGACTCATCGGTCTCATCTCATTATATCAGGCGCAGAAGGCTGGGTATACTATACCCCCCAACTTAACTTGCTACTAACTACGCTGTCGATCGTAGCGAGTCGACCGAAATTCAACGCGACAATCGATCTGGATCTCTCTCTCTCTCTGGATACGGCATATTCCACTTACTCATTTAATGAACGTGTGGCACTGAACAACACTCTGGGCAGGTTCTCTTTTCTCTTTCTTTCCCCTTTGAAGATGGGCGCTAGGATGATTCATCCGTTTTTATCTTGGTTTGTCTAGTATATATATAGGTACATATCATCAAATCACTCTTGATTCACCGTTCCGTTCAGCGGAGCAATGCACATATTGCCTAACTGACCGAGAACTAACCTTTTTTCAAAGCCGAATCGACGTTCTTCTTCAGTCGATGAATGAATGTATATACTGGTTGATTATGGTAATCAAAATGAAATTCTTACTCAATTCTTTGGAATAGGAGTGTGGAAATCGTACATGTGCATACAGTACATACCTGGAGTGCTCCAGCTCCCATTTGACCTCTCCTTAGGCTACCAACTAGACCTTGTGTTGTATACCCCTGTTCTGCTATCTATCTAGATTGGGGTTCTGGAAGAGCCCGCTCAGGAAGACGAGCGAGTTCTCCAGCATAGTGGAGTAGCCTCCAGGCTATCAACAGAAAGTTTGTAATTTCCACAAGTATTTACTTTATTTACAACACGACTTCAAAATGCCAACAAGGTCTCTCTCTTTCGCGTACACACAGGGGAAGGGAGTAGATTCGAATGTCGCTCAAGGGGTGATTTGATTGATGAAAGGGGGATCCAAAAGGTGCTATGTAGCGTAGTGTAAACTTTGTCCACGCTGCCTTATATTTCCAAGATTAAATGCCGCTCCTTTATCCGCATCGCATCGATGCAACTATACTAACTAACCAGACCGGGGGAAAAATATGTAGCCCTGTAACCAGCGACACTTGCTGCCTGCCTCCAGGCAAAGCAACAATACACCTTCTACCGAGCTGCCTAGGTAGGTAGGTAAAGTCACCCAGCGTGTTCGACGATCTCGCTGACGAGCACGCCGTCCTTCACGTAGCTCTTGATCTGCTCGGGCACGGGGCACTCCTTGGTGTCCTCGTCCGTTCCCCCCTTGGGCGGAAGCATGATGTTGACGCCGGTGCACTTGCTGGTGAAGAACTCGGTGGTCAGGCTCTGCTGGCCCAGGTATATGGTGGCCCCGTCGACCTGTTCGAGGACGACGGTCGGGACGACGCCGTCGACCTGCAGCGCGAACTTGGGCGAGTTGATGACCTCGAGGCTGCTGACGAGGGAGTCGACGATGATGGAGAGGCCGCTGCAGTTTTCGATGGAGATGGCGTTGGCCTTGTTCGAGACCTTGATGATGGTCTTGTTGCAGCGGGAGATCAGGATGGACTGATTCTGCTGCGCGGGGATCTCGACAATCTCTCCGACGTTGTCGAAGTTCTCGACGTACCACTTGTTGGACTCGAGCTCCCGTCGCGGTGGTTTCTTCACGCGCATGCTCTCTGGCTTGGGCGGCTTCTTGCCGGGCACTGGCGACTTGGGACGAGCGGACGATATCGACGCAGCGCTGCTGCGATCGGGAACCGTCGAGCCGGCACGGAGACTAGGGTTCTTGTGCGTCATCTCCGATTTGTCGACCTTGCGGAGGTTCGCAGTAATTCCCTCTCCTCCCTGGTTTATTTGCGCAAAGACTGCAGACATGTCACCGGTCTTGGAAGGAGCACTTGGAGCGGCGGGAGCTGGTGGAGGTGGTGGAGGAGGTGGTGGTGGTGGCCCAGGGGGCGGCGGCGCAGCGCTCGAAGAACCAGAACCGGATTGTACTTGTCTGAGGGCCTCGAGGGCATCGATGCCGTTCTGATTCCAAGTCAGACCCTTCGGATAGTGCTTCCTGAGGTATGCGACAAGTGACTTGAAGATCTTGTAGTACGTTTGGATGTACTGGACGTGGGTAGGGTCCCTGGAAAGCGTCAGCATAATGCGCGCTGTCTTGCAGGCCTCGTCTCCCTACTTCTCTTTGTAGTCTTTCAGCACTTTGTTGCCGTAGTATTCAATACCCGGCACCATTTCGCTTACAAAATCTGCGGGCTTCGCCTCAAAGAACCAGCCCAAAGCGACAACGCCTTCAGCAACAGCACTCAGGTGGTTGAACAGAGGCGACGGTCTGTTCGATTCCCGGAGGTTGTTTATGGTATCCGAAGCCTTTTGAAGCTCAGTCATGAGCTCCGGAGAGGGAGTTTCCGGCTTCTTCGCTTTTGTGGAAACGTAAATATAGGTGCGCTCAGCCTGGAAAGCCTGAAGGACCGCTTTGGACTGCTCGTCCCGTCAGCTATCGTCTGATCGCCGTGTTCGACAGCCAGAAGGGTGGGGTTATCTCACCTGTTCCGCAACCGGGCCCCCGATATTTTCACCGAGATCCACGAAATTCTGGACATCGCTCTTGATCAAGGCATCGAAATCCTGGATCGCTGGCGGGGTTGGATCGGCCGCAGGAGCAGGAGGAGCAGGAGGGGGCATCGGCTTTGGAGGCTCCGGGGCGGTGCTCTTGGGAGAAGATACTGCCTCCGAGCGGTTGATACTATTTCCTCCCTCCAAGGACATTGCCATGTCCTCGAGGCGCGAAGTCGCGGCCTCCAGCCTGTCGGGAAGTATACCGGTCAGTGCATTGTCCGGACAAAGCACGCAGGAGTGAAAGAACCGAAAAGGAACTGGCTATCGCGCCGAGCAGCATATCAGGGGCATCTCCATGCGTACCGCTTGATTAGGGTGGTCAAATTGTGCATGTGGTTGCCGGTCGTCATCTTGCCCAACCCCTCGATGCGTCGAGGACACGGCTTGCGTGGACGCTTGTTTAGGGGGAAGGTTAAGGAAAGATAGGCAAGAGAGACGTCCTCAAGGTGACGGGTTCTCGTAGGAAAAAAAGCTCTGCGGAGCTGAGAGGACCCCAAGGATCTTTATAAGGCGCCTGTCTCTTGGATCCCGTGGTGTTGCAGGAGTTGCAGGACAGGTCCACGGGTGCTTGATGGGATGTTCCTGAGATGGCCTGCTGGAGCTCCATGGGGTGGGCCTGTTACCGTACCGTACGGCGCCGCGTCAGAGCTAAAGCGGGCGGAGCCTGCAAAGGCCACGATGCAAAATGACGTGCGTGTAATTACCCCGTACCCCTGACTCCTCCGTCTGATATCCCGCGCTCGCCGCTCTCCAGAGGATCATATCAGCCAAGTACTCCCACCTCTCATTGAAAGGCACCTGAGAGCTTGTTCCTCGTCATGGCCGCTCCCGAGACAATCACGAAGCGCTCGGGCGCTGATATCGAATTTTGTACCCTTGGCATGTTCATCCTTGGTATGATATTCCTGCATATATTTGCCAACCAGGAGATATATACTTTATATATATGTCTTAGTCTCGGATGATTAGCGCCATGCTAGTGTACATAATACTTCACTAACACTATTTGGATAGATGACATCGAGTTTGGTGTTTCTAAACCTCCGGTAAAAGGTGTCCTTGGCGGGGCAGCGTCGTTTGCCGTCGTTGGAGCTCGCCTCGTAGCCGGGAGAGAGTATTCGCAATCCGTGAGCTGGATTGTCGATGTGGGCTCCGACTTTCCTCCAGAAGTACTAGACGTCATCAAGTCATGGGACACTAGATGTGTTATCCGCGAAGACAAGGGGAGATTGACTACGAGAGCGTGGAATGGCTATGGGCCAAATGAGAAGCGGGGTTGGTCTCACTGACGCTCACGCATCTCATCTACAAACAGAATCGTGCTGATGAAATGCACAGACTTCAAATACCTGACACCAAGACTGCGTCTGGAGCCGCATATGCTCTCCCAGGAGCAGGTATTTTCGAGGACTTTCCACATGGTCTGCTCTTCTGCCCGTTGCATTTCTATTGTGCAAGGTATCTTGCAGAGGAGAGAAGAGCTGCTGCGCGAGGGTTACATCCCTTCTTCAGCCGCTGCAGCAGCAAGACCGATCTTTGTCTGGGAGCCCGTCCCAGACCGCTGCACTCCAGAGGAACAGGAAAGCTTCTTCGCGGCGAGCCGTGTGGTGGACGTGGTGAGTCCCAACGCACTTGAGCTAGGAATGATGTTCGGCCGATTGTCTTGGGACGAGAAGAACCAAAGTGACCAGGACCTTGTCAAGAGGATTCTGAAGTCAGGTATCGGCCCGGACGGCAATGGGGTACTTGTGATCAGGGCGGGGAAAGACGGTTGCTACTCATATTCTAGAAATCTGGGACTCTGGCTCCCTTCATATCACCAACCAGATTCATCGCAGAGTTCAGTTGTTGTCGATCCCACAGGCGCCGGGAATTCATTTCTGGGAGCGTTGGCCCAGGGCATGATAAGTCAGGGTAGACCTCCGGCACAGATGATCGAATCCATTCTCGGGCAGACCCCTGCCTGGAGAGATATGATCGATTCCTGGGGTAACAACGGCCAGATCCCTATGGCACTGATCTGCGCATCGGTAGCGGCCGGGTTTGTGGTGGAACAAATTGGCGTGCCTCAAGTATCAGTGTCAAAAGACGGAGAGGAACTCTGGAACGGAAGTACATTTATGGAACGAGTCCGCTTGTATACACAGCGACTGTATAAGACGCTTCAAGAGTCTCCACAAAGACACAACAGGCTGATAGATTGATCAACTAATTGACCAACTTTTATTCTTGCCGTACAGCGCGAAGCGATATCAACAAAACTGCTATTGCCGTCCCCAATCACCTTCTTCCCTAAGAAGATTCTTTATTTGCCGTTTGCTCCCTTTGCTGCCTCTCGTACTCGATTATTTGCTTGCTCCAGCTAGACGATCGAGAGGATGAGTATGTGCGATCGCATATTAGGAGGTGGGGTACACTGACTAGCGACTTGGAAAGAATCTCCCGGGCTCCGGCATTTTATCACGATGTTCTCGCTCTGCACTGATGCTCCAGGTCACTGCGCAAATCCCAAACATGACGGCAGCCATGATGGCCGTGTTGGCTTTCCAGTTCGCTGGCTGAGCGTACCAGCCTCCGGCGGGGGACCAGACTTCCTTGGGGTACCTGCGGGGGAGACCGGTTAGCGCAGCTGCGTCAATGCAGAAAGGTCGGGCATGAGACAGGCAGAATAGGGACATACGGGATCTTGCCACCTCCGCCCATCTTGAAAAATGCGACAGGATCGATGTGCTGGAAGGAGATGTTTGGGATGATCTGGGGTCGTTGTGTTTAGCTGGGGTTCAGGCCTTCCCCAGAGCGCAAGGTCCAATGGTCGTCCGCACATGACGGGGAGCGCGGCTATGCACCCACATACGGTCTAGCGCGCTTTCTCACACGACCGCTAACCCACCCGAGGCCCGTGACTTCGAAGCTCGAACATTATTTTTCACGAGCGACGAGAGACCACCCGGAGACTCCTTGCGACTCCCGTTCTCCCCACTCTCTCACTGCCAATTTTTTTTTCTCGTTCTCTTTATTGTAGGGTTCCTCAGGCGTACAGGATACCCAGATGAAAAGGCTGCAGCTCCTGCGATGGAGCAGTTCGGTCCTTTCGCCGCGGGTCCGGCCATGTAACCGCCTGCAGCAGAATCTCTACGCCGGACTACGGCAGCAGTCAACAGCCTCGCCTGCTCTTCAAGCCGAAGATGAGCAATTGGTCGACGAACGGCCTCCAGTTCCGCCAGCTGGGTCGCCACAGTCAAGACGCATCTACCCCTCGCCGCCTGTCGAGGCAGCCCGCGAATCCGCAAAACTCTCCGCGCTACATGCCCGACTCTACCTACCTGCTCGATTACCGATAGAGACGCTGGCACGGACTCTGGTAGATCCTTCAGCAGACCCGAATCCTGATTTCAATAACGAATCCCTGGCCACCCTTGGCAAAGACCTCCTCACTTACTATACCTCCGAATATCTCATTTGCACCTACCCTCGGCTCCCCTTGCCCGTCATCTTCGCAGCCATGTACGCATATGTCGGCCCCAAAACTCTTGCGGCCATAACGAGGGAATGGGGTGTGGAATTCGCAGCCGTGCCCGGCGGGGAAGTGGACCCGGGTCTGCTCCAGTTTAAGAGGGTTCCTCCAGGCACCGACCTCAATGCGGAGCCAGTGACGGGTACGACGAGGCCGAATGACCATCGGAAATCATGGAGGAAATCAATCACCTCAAGAATTGTCTACGATGATGAGTTTGGGGACCCGGTGAAGGCACCCTCAGACCCATTATCTTTCTCCCCCACCGTTCCCGATCCGCAGAGCACCGAAGGCGTGACTGCTGAGCAGGCCAGCGCAAACTTTGTCCGCGCGGTCATGGGTGCTGTATATCTGCACGCTGGCCGTCCTGCCGCTAAGCGATTCTTCAAGGAACACTTCCTGTCGCGGCACCTCAACATCTCCGAGCTGTTTGACTTCTCCCAGCCGACACGTGACCTGACGCGGCTGTGTGCCAGGGAGGGGTTCGAACGCCCGGTCGCTAAGATCATCAGCGAGACTGGCCGAAAGAGCAGACACCCCGTTTTCGTGGTGGGCATCTACTCTGGCCAGGACAAGTTGGGCGAAGGTGCGGGTGCTAGTCTGGTCGAAGCCCGCACCAGGGCCGCCGTCGCGGCTCTCAAGGGGTGGTACCTGTATAGCCCACTGAAGGTGCGGGTGCCCAGCTCGATGGAGGAGGAGGGTGCCAAGCCATGGAAGCCGGTCTATGTGGATCTAGGCGAGGTTATTGTGTAAGATGGCAAGAAGAGATGGTGCCAAGGATAAGGTGTCTTTTTTTTCCCCTTGTTCTGTCTGTTTCTTTGGGAACCGGGTGGGTAACAAAGGAACGACTACTCTCTGTTACAAAATCACGTCCTGTATAGTATGGGAAAATTGATTTGGTTTTTGCATTCTCCTTTCTTGCATTTGCTCCTTCCTTGGTCAACTTCCTCTTGGGGCTTCTGACTCTACATGGCCTTGGAACCGGATCGTGGACACGGATGATATCTACCTACATAGTGTGCACCTTCCTGCACGTCACTCTCTTTGCTGCAGCCTCCCCCGATACGCAGGCTGTGAACAGCCTTTGGCACCGTCCAGTCCGGACACTGCCATCGGAGTGACCGGATCTTGCGAGGGGGAGGACATTGATGGTTGTTATACTCGCATGAGTGGGCCCGAGATTGTGGCTATAGGATGACTGTATGAACGGAGCTAGTATGATGTCGACACGAGTTGCATTTCTGGAAGAGGTTCTGGTAACCTGGTGACGAAGGTCATGATAAGTGCAGGGCAGGTACGACATCCTTTGTAAGCTAGATGTATGTAGGAGGCGATTCCAAATCAGAGGTCTCTTGCAACGTGACTCGACATTAAGCGCGTATCGTTGATATCGACGATAGCAGCGATAATGCTCTGTTACTCTGAATAACGCAGACCGTAGCGACAACGAGAGAGGACCGGGCATTCGCCCTCCAACCACATGTCGTTACTCTAAGCTAAGAATTTGGTCTGATCAATTTCTACTTTCGTGATCATTGCTAGTACTCTCGCTGGCCGTCCTCTTCTTCTCGCCCTCTTGCCCTCCAAGACCATCGAGATACCTGCCATACTCCTCCCACAGCTCCCGCACTCCAACCCCAAACAGGCCCTTCCAGAAACTCTCCTTTCCGTTGTCCTTCAGTGCACCCCGGTCCCCCGCCTCTTCCTCCCTGGCCCGTTCCCCATCCCCAGACGCCCGGGCGTCATCCTCACCCACGTATCCGACGCGCAGCAGACGGTCATTCAACATGCCAACGGCGCCCGTCCCGACCCGGACGTCCTCCAACCACTCGAGGAAGAAGGCCGTATGCTGATATCCCTGGTCCCACCGGGGCGGTCTGTCCCTGGCACTGGCCGGCCGCCTCCAGTGCGGCGGCACCAGGCCCGCCTTGAGCCGGACAAAGTCGGCGACGCCCTCGATCAGGCCGCCCGGCGGGTGCGGGACGGAACCGGGATCGGAGCGACCGCCTCCGTCGTCGGCAGATGCGGGCGGCGCGGTGTGCTGGTAGCAGTGGACCAGCTCGTGGGTCAGCACGCCGGCCAGCTCGCTGGCGGGGTCCGCGAAGGAGGTGGCGCACCTGCGGATGTAGGACAGGGAGAAATGGATCTCCTTGTGGTCGTTGTCCAGCTCGGTGCCCGTCGTGTAGGCAACGCCGCCGAAGTCGCGAAGGATGACGGTCACGGAGCGGGTGGGCGGGACGGAAGGGGTGAAGAAGCAGGGCCTCTTCGTCTGCGTTGCCGGGGCGGCGGGGGAAGCGGAAGGGGAAGAAGGGGCATCCTGTGCGGTCGGGGAGGGGAACGGGGGAAGGGACGGAGGCGTGTAGAGGTGCCTGATGATGGCGGCAAGAGCGGTCTCGAGGACGGCCTTGACGTCCGGCAGGAGCGAGAGGAAGGCGGCCGAGGCGGGGTGGCGGAGGTCGTTGACATGGAGGCGGAGCGTTGGGGTCGGGAGCCTCGGGCCGTTGCCCGGGACATCCTCCTCCTCCCTGCGACCTGACCCGGGGGCTCTGTATACGGGGGACGGGGGTGCCGCAGTGGTGGTCATCTCAAGGGCGCTTGTGCGTGTGTACTCCGTATGGTATGCAGGAGTTCCGTATGTAGAAGGGATAGAGAATGCCTGGCTGGTTGCTTGGCAAGGCAGGGGGGGCCGAGCGGCGCCGGTCCGTCGGTCTGCGCCGTCAGGTCGAAGTTGAACCGCGGCAGGGCCAACCGTCCTGCGATGAAGAACATGCTGCCTGCGGGGTCCGCGCGAGTCTAAACAGGGCCCGACGTCGCGTGCCGGGGGTGGCTCTTGCCGGGAGCCTGTGACAGCGCCCGTCGGGGCCGGGAGTGCACGCGGAGCTCCACAAGGCTGGGGGAGCCGTCGATCATCGCGGCGGAGAGCCCTCGACCACTGACGTAGTCCGCGCCGCATGACAGGAGCTTGTTTCTCCCCTCTCTCGGGTCTCGAACCGATTGGAGAGGGAGGGTTTAATGCACTGTAGCAGCTGGAACAGGTGTGTTGTCTTCTCAAAGGCGCCGGTTCTGGCACGGGGCATCGTACGGTCTGCGACTCCGCTCACGGGATATATGTTCCCGTACGTCTTCCAATTTATATCCTGCATCCACGGGCAGCAGTACATACATAGCTACTCGATGCCCGAAGCATATGTATTTGAGACACGTATGTTCTACGCATTCTGCCAACTCAACCATTGTATTTTGTAGCAACCGGCCGCATTGGCTTGACCAAGCTGCAGGCTGTTCGGTCACGTTCGTGCGCCCTGTTCTCCCATGCGCGCCTACTAGTAGGTCTGTACCTAGAGCGTCGCCTCCCCGCGAAGCGTCCAGGCGGCTCAACCCCTCACCTGTTCCCGCAACACCGCCGCTCGACCACGGTTCGCGCAAAGTCTGCAGCGGCCATGGCGGGCAACAGGCAAACAAGGGCCCGAAGCCAGCTGACCGTCGCAGTGGTTCCCTCTTTCTTCCTCGTCATGTCCCTCGCAGTCGTGGGCGCCGTCATTGCCTGCCCGATAAGCGCGCGGCGCGACGGCGCCTATCGCACCTGCCCGCGCTAGCCCCATCGAGCACGTCCCACCCGGCGACCGTGCTCCATCTCCATCTCATCTCCGGCCGCTCCTCCCTCCACAAACCACCTCCTTCCTCGCCGCCGCACGCACGCCGCAGCTGCTCCTTCCTCTGCTCGCCGCCGCGATCGCGTCGTCCACAGGTATGTGCTCCTTCCTCCTGCTGCGAGAGGCCGTCCCCTCGCCCGGTTTATAACCCCGTTGTTTTCCCCCTCCTCTCCCCTCCTCCTCCACATCACAACATCCCCGTTCTCCATGCCCTCACACCCTCGTTCCCGCATGCGTTCCCTGCCTACAGCCTTCTGGCTGTGGTTTCGTGAGCGCGATCGCGTCTCTATGTATCCCTTGCATCGTTTCATCTTCATATTCCTCCAGCAACCGTGAGATCTGACACGATGGAGTCTTCCAGGCGTCAGTTTCCGCTCACGCTTGCTGAGCTGGTCATCATTCTCGCCCTCTTCGCCGCTCTCCATCCCCTCCTCTTCCTCGAATACTGCGGGTTCCTCGCCGCCCTCTATGTCCCGTGTCTCTTCTTCCTCCACGGACTGAACGCGTTCGCAATCATGGAGGCAAAGGCGGCCGAACTGGTGGCCCTGCTGAAGAGCAACAACCACTCGGTCGACACCAAGGTAGGCCAGCTGTCGAGTCTCAAATCCGACATCAAACAGAAGAATGTCCCCGAAGGGGCAGTTCCGTCGATTTTCGAGAGCCTGCGACTCGCCATCGGGTCCCAGCATTCCTCCTTGATCGGAGCCGGCTTTTCCACCCTGGGCCACCTTCTCCGGAGGCTGTTCATCCAGAACCAGCATCACCTCGTCCAGACCCAGAGCCGTAACCTCTACCCCTTGCTGGTCGAACGCCTCGGGGACTACAAGGAGCGAATCCGCACTCACGCTGCGCAAGCCTTTACAGATATATGGCCTGCTGCGAGTTCGGAGGTGGAACACCATGTGCTCGAGGTCGCACTGGTGGGAAAGAACCCGAGAGCCAAGGAGACGAGCATGATCTGGCTCGCAAATGTATGTTCTTTTTCGTGTCCCTTCTGCGTTTCGGCGCTCGTGCTGACGGTTCTCTGCGTAGATGGCGAAGCATTACGGCCTCTTATTCCGTGCATATGTACCGAGCCTGGTGGCCTGCCTTGAAGATGCGGACAGTGCCGTTCGCGAGACTGCCAAAGCGACAGTCATTGAACTTTTCAAGTACGCCTTGGCTTGCCGTCTTCGTCGCTGGTGGCCTGTCCGCTAATTCGGAGTTTAGGAACGCCCCGCCTCGAGCGCAGTCTGACCTGAAAAAGCAACTTGTTATCCTCGATGTGAGAAAATCGATTGCCAATGCAATCCTCGCGAGTATCGGCCTCGCGGACCAGGATGTTTCATCCATGCATTCTCAGTCTCGACCGGAGACTCTTCGACCCGCGAGCAGCTTTTCGCACTACCGCCACCGGGAAGAGATAGAGCGCCCAAAGTCGGTACTCGCTGTGAGATCTCATTCCCATGCCGATGCCTCTAGAGATAGTATGCAAGATGTCTTTCCTGCTCTGCAACCTCTCTTTTCATGATCTGACAGTATTCCCCCGTCTAGAGCCTGAAATACCGAAGGAACCTGAACTTCTACAACAGCTTGACCTTCCCAAATCCCTCGAGCTTCCGAAGGTGCTTGAGTTTTCGAAGAGGCATGAACCTCCGCTTGAACCAAAACCCCTCGAACTTCCGAACTCGCTTGAGCTTCCGAAGAAGCCCGAACCACCAAAGATTGAAATCCCGAAACAGCATGAGATGCAGAAGCAGCATGAAGTGCACCAGCCGCCCGAGATCCAGAAACATTCTGAAGCACCCAGGAAGAACGCGGTCAAACCGAAGCCGACCGCATCGCACGGTGGCAGCGCCGAGTCTGTCCAAGCCCCCGCGTCTCCTGTTGAGGCACCGGAGGACGACAAGATCGAACCACTTTACGTACATTCGCACAAGGAAATCGACGAGATTGTCCGCGAGATGCTCCCCCACTTTGAGGGGAAGGAGTCTGAACGGAACTGGAACGCTCGTGAGAAGAGCATCATGACCCTTCGAAGGTTGACCCGGGGCAACGCCCCCCATGATTATTCGCAGCACTTCCTTGGTGCTTTCAAGACACTACTCGATGGCATTCTCAAGGTGGTGAATTCGTTGAGAACGACCCTGGCGGCCAGTGGTTGTCTTTTGATCCAAGAAGTTGCCAGGACATGCGGTTCTGGAATTGACCCTATGGTTGAGATAATCCTTCAAGACCTGATTAAGCTCTGCGGAGCGATGAAGAAGATCAGCTCGCAAACCTGCAATTCTACTGTCGATACGATCTTCGCAAATGCATCCTACAGCTCGCGCGTCCTGCAGCACGTCTGGTTGGCGTCCCAGGAAAAGAATGCGCAGCTTCGTCTTTTCGCCGCCGGTTGGCTGAAGACCTTGATCAACAAGCAAGCTCGACACAAGAGCTCGGTGGAGCATGGTGGCGGACTGGAACTGATGGAAAAGTGCATCAAGAAGGGTCTGGCGGATGCTAACCCCGGCGTCCGGGAGAGCATGCGGGGAACGTTCTGGGTCTTCTACAAAGTGTGGCCCGGAAAGGCTAACGAGTATGTATTCCCTTGTGGTCTCTCTCTCTCGAGGATAGATTGCTGATGAGCACAGGATCATGTCTACTCTCGATGCTAAATCGAAGTCTTTGCTGGAAAAGGACCCAGCGAATCCGAACGTTGATACATCGTCGCACGCCGCCAGCTCGGGAGGACCACGACCTGGACTCTCCAGCAGCACATCGGCGGCTGCAAAGAGACCTACACTCAAGGAGACCATTGCGGCCCAGAAGAAGGCCAAGCAGGCTGCAGGAAAGAACCTGCCTCCTCGCCCCGAATCGGCTCAATCTTTCTCGGAAGCGAAGACGACGCAGCCAGCTGCTGCATCTCGCGCTCCCGCAGCCAAATCGTCGACCGTTCGAACGGTCCCGACCGGAACACATCTATCCTCGTTGTCGTCCGCACCGATGCGGCCGGCCATTAAACCTCGCCGACCCGAGATTTCTCGACCCGCTACCGCGGATCCGTACGCAGCTCGCCGGCCACCGACTGCCGGCTCCCAACGCAAGGAACCCAGCCCGGTGGAGAGCCCTCAGAAGGCTACGAAGGCGAAAATGACTGCGACTCCGGGGACCAAGTCCTCCAAACCCAGCGCGGCGCCAGTGAGCACCACGAAGGGCAAACCGAAACGGCTCGAGATTGCGACACTCAAATCTACCGATGCCCGTCCTATGATGAAACATTCCAGAACTGACTCAGATGAGATTTCGAAACCCTCTTCGGAGGGAGATGAGGACTTGACTATGGTCATGCCCGCCGTTTGCGGCCCTCAAGATGCGGTGTCTCTTTCGGAGAAGGACCCCGAGGGCCTATCCACTGAAACCAAACCTGTTCCAGAGAATGATGCAAGCGATATCTCTGAGGCTTCGCCGCCATCCTCTCCTGTCGATGAGCGCGCGCCGTCGACACCTCGCCCGCGTTTGAACAGCGACGGGACCACGAACCGTTCTCCGATCACTGCGCTTCGCCGCCCTAGCACCAACAGCGAGGACTCGGCTGCTTCTATTGCCGTATCTCCAAGCCGACGTCATTCCATAGGTGGCAGCGAAGACCACTCTTCTATGATACCAACTTCTACCGTCCGTTCAATGTCCACTCCCAAGGAGGTTCCGAGCGCCGATCCCGTGAAGGTCTATGAAGACCCCCAGCCATCGGCCTCCAAGGAAGCCATATCCCCAACTACCACGGAGACCCGGTCTCCGAAGGAAAACCGATCCCCAAAGGGAAATCGGTCCCCGAACACGAAGGAAAACCTGTCGCCTCTGTCCACTGTTTCCAATCGATCTGGCTTGAAGTCATCTAACGCTCTGGAAGAACTTCCATTGAATGAACCGGCTTATCGAGACAACAGACAGCTCTCCAGTTCGGAGGAATCATCTTGGCTTGAGGGAATTGAAACAACCAGCAGCGAAAATACCCATCGTCGCTGGAGAAAAATTGAGATTGCCGAGAAGCGGCGATCCATCAGTCCACGGTCAAAAGATCCCGTCAAAGCACGGGACATGATCGACAAGGCTATAAAACGAATCAAGGCGAACGCGATGGACGTTCACGGTTATCGAAAATTGCAGGGTCTTATTAAGTACCACGATTCGATCTTCACCGATGAAGAGAAGTACGACGAAATGCTCATGGCATTGCTGGAGGACATGGAAGGCCCTCCTGACGGAAAGCCGCGCCCAATGGGTCGGCCGTTGGATTTGAAGACACAGGTTCTCGTCACCATTCGCCTTATGTTTGCCCACAAGAACCCTTACGTCCCCGCATACTATCCCCGCCTGACGGTTGCGATGCTCAACGCACGGAAGCATTACGACATCAACTGCCACATTGTCAGTGGCCTGGAGCGAACAGTCGACGATGTCGTTATGGCTTGCAAGCCACGTGAAGTAATGGAAGCGGTCTTGGACCTCATTGAAACCGAGGAAAGGGATGACGAAGGATACCGTGCGATTGGCATGGGTATATATGTTATGAACGGTCTATTTCGTCGACTCAACAAGTCCGGCGTCCGCATGACCCAGCCTGTTCTGGAGCGTGTCGGAAAGTTTGCGCAGGAAGGTCTCAAAGACCCGCGTCCCGATATTAGGCGGGCAACTACTGAGCTGTGTGTGGAGCTGCATCGTATGCTCCGTGACGAACAGGAGTTCTGGCGACTAGTCGATTCTCCCCAGGGCGACTATCGCAATCTGCTCACATACTACATCGCGAAGGGATCAAAAGGATCTTCTAAGCCTGATAAAAAGTGATCGGGCTGTGGTTTATCTTCCGAGTTGGTTACTAGCGTTTTGCTTCGAAGCGTGGACTGATATCCATGGTGTTTTCTGGGTTGGCTATTGGCGTTTTCTGTTGTGGTTTTGTCTTGGATTGCGAACAGAGGTGACTTTACTAGGTCACGCCCGCGTTTCTACTGTTACAGTGTCAGTTATTGGTGTGCTTTTGTTCTTGTTGTTTTCTCCTCGAGTTGGCTGTTGGTGTTTCTGTTCCTTTTTGGCGTTTGTTTCCTGAGTTGGTTATGGCGTTTTCTGTTCTTGGGTTTCTTCTATAGAGTGGATTGTTCGTGTTCTCTGTTTTGTTTTTTTCTTCTCCTTGAATCGGTGATTGGTGTTTTATGTTCTTGTTTTCTCCTTGAGTTGGTTATTGGCGCCTTCGATCTTGTTTGTATTCTTCGTGTGTCGGTTATTGATGTCCTTTTCTTCTTGCTTTCTTGAGTTGTTGGTTACGTCTCTTGTTGTTTTCTTTGTCAGTTTGTTGTCGGTTTTTGTCTTTTGGGCCCTCGAGCCGAAGTATATAGTTATAGGAATGTCATTAGTCTTCCGGAGTCTGTTATCGCCCTTAGGTTGTAAGTAGTGCGGGAAAGCAGTTATTGATGGACAAGTTCACTAATACTGGAACTGTGCCACTCCTTTAGTCCGATGCCAAAAGGAGATTGGACAAGTTTCGTGACAGCACTGGATACCGACAGACTCCTACCAGTTGGAATGACATAGGAGTCGGGGAATCTGACTGAGGGTCGCTGATTTCCGCCGCCCACGAACAAGGGAGAAGAGCCTACTGCTTCTGTCTGTATGCAAGAAAATAATCGACGATCACTAACAGAGTTCCCTTGACCGATTGAATGTCGTTCTCGAGACAGAATCCTTCAGATTTACGGATCAGTCTACCCGTTCCAGCCGGACATATGTGCCACCCTTTCCAATTGCTCTGACAGACATCGACAATAACGGGCGTGACTAGACCCTGCGTGACAGGACTGTCATCGTGGAATTTCCGGGAGTGCCCATTTGCTCTGCCTAGAGGCCAGTCTAGATCAATCAATCAGTCCGTTGAGACCTATTGATTTTTAATTAGTAGCCCTGGTAAGCAGGCATCCGAATGTTCAGTCCGCACACAACCCGAAGAGGGTCATGAGTCCCCCTTTTTTTTGCGAAGGGTTCCATCGGCACATATATATATATATGTAGTTCGTGTTAGTGTGATGAGTGCATGTTCACTGTGTCCGGTCCGGTCCGGTCCAGCTGGGCTTGGTATCTATATAATAATAATAAAACTTGGCTTCGTGTCGATTTTTTTGATTTCGATTTTTTTTCAATTCGATTCCTCGATTATCTTGATTATCTATCTATCTATCTGGCTAGGGACAGTACAGTACGTATGTATGTAAATCTAAAAAAAAAAAGAAAAATGAAAATAATGAAAAAAATGAAAATGGTGACTAGTGTTATATACTCTGTATTCCGCGGAGTGAGTCTATCTATGGACAAGAAGATAGGTAAGTAGATAGATAGATAGTAAGTAGGAATGGCTAGCATAAACAGAAAACTGAACGAGAAGTTTATCATGCAGGAGACCAAAAAATATCATTATCAAAACCATCAAGAAGAATACAAAACAACGCAAGACAAAACCTCAAAAAACCAAAATAATGCAGTTGGTTGCTGCTCTATGTATGTGTCTTATCTTATCTCTATGGGCTGTATTGCCTGTCTGGCTGTCTGTCTTGTCTGTCTTTCCCGTCTGTTGCAGAACACAGATGGTCTTTTGTCTTTTTTTTTTCAACGGAAGGAGGAAAAAGAGAAAGGGAAGAACCAATCGTGTATGTGTATATACCATTCTATTTTCTTTTTTCCTTTTCTTTTTTGGATTCAATCGAGTCGCACTCCCTCAGGCCCGGTTTTCATTCATTCAATCATTTCATTCATGAGTCGACGACAGACTCCCCACGATGCTCTCAATCTCACCCGCCACCTCGGCGATCAGCGCTCTCACGTCGTCCTCGCCGTCAATGGCGCCGCTGCCCTCGACGCGGACCCCGAAGCCGATGCTGTCTGTCTTCGGGTCCAGCGCGATGTCGATGAAGACGTTGTCGTCGGGGAGGTAGGACGTGTCGAGCAGGTCGATGGACGTCGTGCCTCGAGGCAGGGGGTGCGGCGGACAAAAGTCCGTCGGGACGCCGATGGGGAGGAGCGTGAAGAGCGGTTGTGGTTCGTCGTCATCGGTTGCGGTGGATCTGGACGTGGATGTAGTGGTGGGTGCCTGGTGCCAGAGGAGGTTGACCCATGTGTTGAAGAGGCGGGTTGAGGGTGAGTCGTGGCCCGTCCAGCGGAGGATGTTGCGCAGCGAGCTCTGCTCGTACGGGACGCGGTGCGCCAGGGCGGACTGGATCGCGCGTGCTTTGTCGAGAGCGCTGGCAGGAGGCTGCATCTCGACGGTGAATGGGGTGACGTTGAGACATGGGCCGGACAGGTGCTCGACGTCCGCGAACGAGGCGGACCGTCCGGTCTGGTAGAGGCCGAAGGTCGGGCTCTGGGTCTTTGTGCGCTGTGCGAGAACGCGGACGACGGCGAGGATCACGATCGTCTGCAGACCGAGACCGGCGGCGCGGCAGGTCTTTTCCAGGATGGACACGTTCTTGATGATCTCCCATGCGCCGACGAAGAGCTGCGACGGCGGGTGGATGCTACCGTTCGTCGTTGTTGCTTCTGTCTCCGGCTTGTCTGCTCCGTTGAGGAGAGTCGGGCTGCTGGACTGGAGGGCAGATGTCCAGAACTTCTCCTCGTCGAGCTCTTGCAGGGACCGCACGGTGTGTTCGACGAAGCTCGGGAAGTCTGGGTTCGATTCTGGCGATTGGCCGAGGTAGAGTGCTGAGAGTTCGGACACGAACTGCGGCATCGTCCAGGCGTCATAGGCAGCATGGTTGATCAGAACGAGGATGCCGTCTTGGTCGCTGCCTCTCAAGAGGCGAAGGCGGACTGGAGGCGTGACAAGGGACGACGGACGGAAAGCTTCTTCCCTTGCCTGTGCCTTGGCAGCCTCGGTGATGTTTGTCGAGAAGGTGATGAATTCGAAGGTACCATCGTCGGCGCGTGCTTCCTTCAGCACGACCTGCACCGCTTCGGTAGGCGAAATGGCCGCGAAGCAGGTCCTGAGGATGGGGTGTCTCGCTCGAAGTCTGAACCATGCGTCCTTCAACCGTTCGGGATCGATCCTTTCGCGGCTGGAGTAGCTCCAGGCTGGCTCGAAGAGCGTGCGGCCGGTCTTGAGGAAGCTGGCCAGATGATACTCCTGGCCGCTGAGGCATGGGAGTATCGTCTCGACGAAGTCACTGGACAGTCCCAGCTGTTGAAGGACGTTCTGTTGCACCTTTTCATACTCAGGCAAGAGTGGCTTCTTTGGTAGACTCTCTTGCTGCGAGGCTGCGCTCGAGACACGCACGCTGATACCTCGTAAGGTGTTGCCCTGAAGAATGTCGGCGACGCCTGCCTTCAGCCCCTTGGCTCGACATGCTGCCGCGATACGGATAGCGGCGATCGAATCCAGACCGATGCCGAAGATGCTTGTGTTGGGCGCAATGACGTCCAGCGGAACGCCTGCGATCTCGGCGAGAACTTGCCGCACGGTGTCTTCATGCACAGGGGCCTCGGAGTCCTGGGGGACAATATCCTTGGAAGGCGCCTTATTCAGCTGAAGTGGGAGCTGATGAAGTTCCTTGGGGACAATGGTGGCGCATCTGCCTGGATGCTCGATAATGTCTTGGAAAGCGACATCGAAGTCCTCCAGAACCGCCCGCAGTTTTTCCTGTGTCAGATACTGCCCTTGGCAGGAGGCTCTAAGGATCACCCCGTTTTGAGCATGTTCAACCTCGACATTGAGTTTGTGCTCGGCCTGCGCAACAAAATCTTCCGTCTCGTATGGCTTCCAGATAGTCTGCTCGTCCAGTATACTGGGAGCCAAGTCGGCAGTCTTCTGGAACACAAAGAGTGTGTCGAATAGAGAGGCAGCGTTGAGATCATCTGCCTGTCTAAGAGCATTCTGAACGGCTCTGAGAGGGGCGTGCTGATGCTCTTGTGCGTCGGTGTTCAGTTGTTGCAGACGAGCCGCCATTGCTTTGTTGCTGAGGACCTTGGGATCGAAGGTGACTCTTTCAGCCACTGTGTTGAACAGGGGTCCAATTGTCCGTTCTGCCCCGGGGACAGGGAGCGAACGTCCCGCAAGGACGTGCCCAAACACCACATCTCGTTTACCGATTAAACGGGCCAGAACCTTGGCGTATGCCAGAAGGGAGACCGTCTGAACAGTGACCTCCATCTCCTTGCAGCTCTCGATAATTGTCGAGATGTCCAGGTCTATGCGACGTTCAGCAACGAACATCTCATCGGAAGACTCAGCCTCGGGTAGCCGTGGGAGTTCAACGACCTCGTAACCGCGCAGCTTTTGAACCCAAAACTTTGACGCTTCATCTTTGCCCTTCAACAGATGATTGACAACTTCGGTGAATTGCGGTCGAGAGGGAGGCACAAGGCCTTGATAGACCGTTGCAAGATCCTCGAAAACAAATGGCAGCGAGACACCATCATAGAGGGCATGGTGCATTGCAATAACGAGGTATTTCTCATTGGAATTCTTGATCACAGAGACTCGAAGTGGCGGGGTTTGGAACGAGGCCTCATCATCGAAGCGTAGTCGTTTCTTCACTTCAGCGAAGATATCAACACTAGATGACGGCAGATCGAGCTCTTCCCACTGAAGAGGTGGATTTGTATGCACAGCTCCGATCCAGGAGAATCCAAGCTCCTGGATATGGTGGAATGAAGTGCGCAAGATATCGTTTGCACGAACGACCTGTGAGACGGCCTCCTTGAGCCTTTGGATATCCACCGAGTCGGAAAGTCGAACCGTGTGAGGATAGACATATACTTCGCCAGCTGATGCAAGAGTCTGCGTAATCATTCCCTCTTGCAGTGGCGTGCATTCAAAAAGGGTCGAAATCGAATCTTCGGGCCCGAGAAGCGGTATTTGAGACTTGTACGCATCCAGTACGTGGACCCCATTCGTTTCGAATCCATTCGTGTGGGCTTGGCGCTTCGCAGAGGACTCTTCGATATGGGCAGACAAAGCTCCGACGCAAGAGAAGCGCATAACATCAGACGACGAAGCCTGGAAACCGGCTTCGCGCAGTTTGCGCGCGAATTGAATAGCCGTCACTGAATCGATTCCCAGGCTGAGGAAGGAAGCCGACTTGGAAACCGTCTCGACTCCCAAACCACAGAAACTAGCAACGAGTTCGCGAACTTTCGTTTCCGTACTTGACCAGGATTTGTCGTTCCACTGAGGCGAGTTTGCCGTAGAGTTGGTTTGTCTTGAGGCGGACAGATTGAAGTTATCCAAGGAAATGTCTTCTCCAGAGACTATACTCGAGAGAACCATGTCCATCTTTTCAAGGAAATTATTGGCATCGTGAGAGGAACTAAAGGTGGATGTGAAGGCGCAAGTTAATTGTAGAAGGTCCCTGGTGTGGTCTGCCTCTGCTTCCACGGCAAACGGATAGTCAGCGGGCATCTGGCTCTCGAGTTCTTGCCAGAAGTCGTGTCTCTGAGGCTTTGAGGCTCGGATATATGAGAACAGGCAGTCGAAAATGGAAGCCCCGGATCCAAGCCAACGCTGTATGTGCCTCAGAGATGTATGCTGGAATTCAATGGACTTGACTGTAGACTCCTGGACAGTTCTTATGACCTCGCTGACCGTTTTAAGGTTCTCGGTGTTCAGACGACCGGGAACAGTGGTAATGCATGGCAAGAGTACTGATTCCGCTCCGGCGACTGGGACTGCTCTTCCCGAGAGCACAATGCCATATGTGACGTCCGATGCATCTACCATGTCAGCCAAGAGCAGGGCAAACACAGCCTGAACCAGTGAGGGAGCGGTCGTCTGGAGATTCGACGAACGCTGTTCTAGCTCAGACAGCTTGAATCCGAGTGTCCTGCGCGCAAACATCGGACGTTCCATCGAATCTTCGTTGTTTGTCCTGAAGAGGGTGGGATGACAGCCCGTAAGGAATCCGGTCCAATATGTCTTCGACTTTTCAATGTCCTGGGATTGGACGAATTCCAGGAAAGCCTCAGGAGAGCCCCTTTCTGGGAGTTTCTCATTTGCGTAGCGCGCACCAATTTCCTCCAATAGCATTGAGAATGACTCGCCATCGTAGAGAGAATGGTGGATCGCGATGGAGAGGACCAATGGTCGCTTGGTGCTTGCGAATTTGATAAGTCTGAAACGCAGTGGAGGAACTGACGAGATGTTTTCAATGATCTCCCTGGCGACCTCTTCTTGATGAGATTCGGAGGAAATCAGCAAGGTTTCGACATCGTCCACCTCTTTCTCTTCCCACCGAAGCCGATGAGCATCACGGTCGAACACGACTTGTACGATGCCATCATCCAGAGAAGCGAAAGCCGTTCTTAAAATTTCATTGTCCCGGGCTGCGTCTTCCCACACAGATCTCAACCGGTCACCGTCGACAGACTCCGCGAGCCGTAAAGCGACATGATTTACATATAGTTGCGCTCCCTCGCTGTTGATTGACCGGGCTACTAGACCTTCCTGCAGTGGAAGACACGGTCTCACCGAAGATACTGATGTAATATCAACTCCCTTTGGCGGATCTTGGCGGAATCTGGCCTCGATTTCTCGCAACTTACGTCGAACATTTTCCGCGTTCGTTGCCTCCCCGTTGACCGCCGCTGAGCTTCGAGGCAGGCGAGCGAGCTGTTCAACAACCGGGTTGCTCATGACCGATGCAACTGTTGCTTCGTAGCCCAGACTTCGGAGCTTGACTGAAAGGCTTATGGCACTCAAGCTGTCCACACCGATTTCAAATATATTCGTTGCTTTGCCGACCACCGTTGGATCTGTCGAGACCACACTGAGGATTGCCTTGACCACCGCCTCTTCATCAGAGGTCAACGCGCGGCTGTTCGCAGCAGTTGCGATCTGGGCCATTTGGTCGTTACCCTGCAGAAGCGTCGACAGTGGGATATTTGACAACAATGCCTGGAGCTCCTTGACATTGGCCTTTCCGGACATTGGTGCCAAGGGGATGAACGTCACAGGGATAACCAGTTCGGGGACCATGTAGGCGGGAAGCTTCTTTCTGCAGGCCTCTTGAAGCTCTTTTCCTACGGTGCGGTAATCTGACTCCAAGAAAGCGGCAACGCTACCTTTCTCCCGCGGCCGAGCATCGGCGCGTGCAATGAACGAGGCTAGCTGAACCCTCGAGAGGCTGGGATGCTGGACGAGCATTGTGACAACGTCAAGTTTGACCGAGGCTGACGAACGGATCACTTCTGAGACCTCTCCTAGTTCGAGCCGCTGGCCTCTGATCTTGGTCTGATCATCTCCGCGGCCAAGGTATTCCAGGGAGCCATCAGCCATCATACGAACCATGTCACCTGTCCGATACATTCGCTGGCCGTGGAAATCTTCCACAAATCCCTTTGCGTCCGGCCTGTTGTGGTAACCCTTCGCGACAAGATCTCCAGTATAGCAGACCTCGCCTGTCTGGCCCTTAAGGGCATACGTTTCCGTACCGGGAAGAAGTACATGAGCAACGCAGGCTCCCAGAGGCAACCCGATATTCCTGAGGTTGGTTTCTGGTTTGACATGAGCCATGCTGCAACCAATGGTCACCTCCGTTGGACCGTAGGCATTAGTGAGAGCGACATGATCGCAATTGCCCCATGTCTCGACAACCTTCTGAGTGATCTTTTCGCCTCCAGCACTTAACCATCGCAGTTTTGGACACTGTTCCGGTTTCATATCCGCCTGGTCCAGCAATGACGGAACAAAGCTCGCGTGAGTGATTTCTAACTTGGTCAGCGCCAGATAGAGGTCATCCAGGAGCATCGATCTGTTGCCTGTCGCAGTCGCCATTCCATTACGCCAGGCCACGAATATCTCCGCCAGGTGAACGTCGAATGCTCTGCTGGCAAGTGCCAAATATTTCCCGGTACCCCCAAGTTCCTTCGTAGCAGGAGCGATGCTGCAGATGAATTCTGAGAAAGACTCCACGAAAGCAGAGAGATTGGCTCTTGTCACAAGAACTCCCTTGGGTTTACCCGTAGAGCCGGACGTATAAAGGAGGTAAGAAATGTCGTCCGACTCTGCACCATAATCCACATTTTCCGAAGGGAAGTCCTCCAATGCCTTTTGAAACGCTGGGTCGTCAATGCAAATGACTTTGCATGTGTCTGGGACACCAGAGAATGTGTCCGCAAGGCCGGATTCGGTGAAGACGAACGCACAGTTTGCATCCTCGACCAAAAAGGCCTTACGATCATTCGGGAGAGCCTCGTCGACCGGAAGGTAGGTATTTCCAGACTTGAAAATACCAGCGATAATTGGATAGGAGGCGAGAGTACGGCCAACGCAGATTGCAACCATTCGCTTCTTCGCACCAGATGCGGTAATATAAGCAGCCACACGATTTGCCGCAGCGTTCAGAACGCCGTAACTCATTGTTTCCGTCTCGACCTTGTCCTCTCTTATCACACTCGCAACCTCTACAGCAGTCCACTCTGGATGTTTCTCAGCGTAGTACTCCAGCCAGAACGTCGGACTCTTAGACACTGAGTTTGCAACCTCCTCGGTTACAGCAGGCTTGCAAATTGAGATCAACTCTTCAGGAAGATGATTGACAAGCTCTGTCACAGGTTCGTCTGGATGTGCCAACATGGCCCTCACTAATGCGTCCACTTGACTGACAAAGAGTGACAGGTGTTCCCGACCCATAATAGAGCTTTCAGAAGAGACATCTAAGAGCAGAGTACCATCCGCATTTTGAATGACATTGAACGCCATCGCATGCTCCACAGTCAGACCAATCTCGTCTTCGAGTTCCGACCATAGATGGCCTGATTGCTTCTGGGTTGCACCAGTCAGCGGATGGAAGGCAAATAGGCCTGGATACAACGCTTGGCCTCGAGAGCGCATCAGGAGTTTCTGGACTACTCGCGCATGGATGTGGCGATGTTTCCATGTTGCGACGGACAGCCGATGCTGCTCGGCCAAGAATTCTCGAACGGTGCCTTTAGGCCGGAATGGTACAGGAACAACCGATATTAGGGGACCTGTCACGTCTTCGAGAGACGAGTGCAGAACACGATCGGAAAGGGTCTCGCCAAATACAGTCCCTGGAACACCAAGATAGCTCAAGGAGACGCAGCCCCATGCAGCCCGGAGAATGGAAGCTATTGAAGATACTTCAAGCTGGGATGCTGCAGACTGCAATTCTGCTGCAGAGATACTCAGAGGACGCTGCTCAGTTATAAACTTCCGATCCTGTTTGACCCCTGACTTGACCCTCTTCCCTGTGAGATCCGGCCAAGTCGGCCCGTCAGGGTCAGCAAACTCTTCTAGCTCCTTTGACCAGAACTTAAGGCTCTCTGTGCTCTCCTCATCCCCTGGAAGAATGACTGAGAGAGCATCCTGAAGCTGGTGTCGTTCGGGTGCTTTTAGTTTGGATTCATTGTACGCCGATTGTACGTCTGCAGGGATGAATCCAAGAGAAGGCCCGTCGTGGATGGAATGGTGGATCGTAAGAACCATCACCCTGTCCTGGCCTTTGTCGAAGATTGAGACGGCCCAAGGTGGGTATCGGAAGTAATTGCGTTGGTGCTTCTCCATGATGCTGGTGATCCTCTTCTGCAGCGCTTGCTCAAACTCCACCGGCGTACAATGGTAGAACTCCCAATCCAGGCTCGGATTACTATAGATCAGCTGCAAGACAGAAAAGTCAAGTTTCTCAGTACTATTCTCCCCATCAACTTCCGCGACTGGGATAAAACCGGTTCGCAACGCTTCGTTCGCTCGGGAAACGCTCAACCAAGCCTGCTTCAGCCTCTGCAGATCGACACTGTCACTGAGGGAAAAGAAGTGGTTGCTCCAATACATGTTGTACGTCCCCATGGTCTCACTGAGCAGACTTTCCTGGATTGGAGACGCGCGGAACACGGCAAATTCGTCTCGAACTTTGGATGCCACGGCATTGTGCCATTTGGTCTGGAAATGCTTCAAATCGGATCGACTCTTCAGGGCCCGCTTTTCCGTAGATGAGATCGCCAGCGATATAAGATCCTGGACACTGGAACACTGGAGAACGTCAATGACTGACATTTGGTATCCGGATTCGTTGAGCCTTGAAGCAAGCCTGATGGCGCGAATTGAGTCGATACCCAGACCAGCAAGCCTGCTAGACTTCTTAACCGCCGACGGAGAAACACCAGCGAGAGAAGAGATTGTATCAACAATGACATGATCCTCAGAAGTTCCATTCTGACGTGTTTCAGTGGCGCTGGATGGGTTGATCATGTTCTCCCAACGCTCGATGTCGATAGAGGCATAGGCTCTTTGAAGCGCCACGCGGTCTGTCTTGGCTGACTGGGTCTTGGGGATATTCTTCAGGACGAGATAGACAGACGGAATCATATGATCTGGCAATACTGCTTGCGCACGTTCAATCGCGGCACGGCCCACTTCGACAGCTTTCTCGTTGAGAAGGAGCAGTTCATCGCCCGTTTCATCTGACATTGCGCCAGGAGCAGACAGACAGGCGACCACCACTTTAGCAGGCCGATCTGGTCGACTGAGAATGAGAGTCTCAACTTGCTCGACAAGCGGATGGCAACCTCCAAGTGAGAAGCTTATCTCACTTAGTTCGACTCTGATGCCTCCAAGCTTCACGAGGTCGTCAACACGGGTTATGTATTCCAAGGAGCCATCAGAAAGCATTCGAACCAAGTCTCCAGTGTAGTACAACATCTGACCCGCCTCCTCGTTCCAGACATACTTTCGTCTCGTTGTCTCCTCCTGGTTGAGGTATCCATCAGAGAGCTGCGGTCCACCCAGCGCGAGTTCTCCAACCGCATTTTTCATAACCGTCTTTTGATCTTTCGTCACGAAGACTGACACGGTCTCCAATGGCCATCCAATGTTCGCACTCTTGATATCTCGGTGCTCGTTTCCGAATTCCCTGACCGTTGACACGACAGTGACTTCTGCAGGGCCGTACGTATTGAAGGCACGCATATTGTAACCCCAGTCATCTGCGACGGACTGCGTCAACTTCTCGCCGATCATCGTGACGACTTTCAGCGTTTCACAAGACTTTCTCTGGATACCCGCGGCAAATGCTGGTGTTAAATGTGCGTGTGTTGCCTTTGTTAAATTGGCAAGCTTGGCAAACGAACCGAGCATGATCTCTCGGGTAGCGGATATAAGGACGCCTCCAACTCCCCACGTGTAAAAGATATCCTGGACTGATACATCGAACGTGTATTGTGAAAACTGCAGGCATCGAACACCGCCGGGTACATCTGTGGGGATGTCTTTCTGAAGAGACTTCATACTTGAGACCGCTGCAGAATGCTTAATTGGGACACCTTTCGGTGCGCCGGTCGTTCCGCTGGTCCAGATCAAGTATGCCATGTCGTTCGGGCCCGCAGGGGTAGTTTCTCGTTTCGTCTTAAACCCGTTCACTTCTGTCGAAGGAGTATCGACGAAGGTGCTGATATCGATAACATCTACCCCTGCTGGAACCGCGTTATCTAATTGTATGCCGTCGGCACCAGATATTAACAGCATTTTCGCCCCAGTCCGAGCAATAAGGTCATGTCGTCGTTGTGGAGGGGAGAAGGTATCAATCGGACACCATGCACCGCCAGCCTTGAGGATTCCGAGAATCGCAATATACATTGCTGGGCTTTTCTGGATGCAAATCGGCACTGGAGAGTTTGTCAGAGGACCGTAGCGGTCAACGAGGTAGTCGGCAAGGGAATCAGCCTTATGATTTACGGTGCCATATGTCCACACGAGATTGAGGGGACTGTCTTCATTGTCGAGGTCGCCCTTGAAGATTAAGGCCACATCTTCAGGGCGACTCTTGGCATGGTTTTCAAACTGTGTATGCAACAAGGCTCCTTGCAAGGTCTCTTCAGCCACCTTTGGCTCCGGGTTGGAAATCGATTTCAAGGTGGTTCTCGTGCTGGACAAGGCGTGCTGGAAGTTCGCTTCTGGATTTTTGAGGATGAACGAAACGATATCGCTCATCTGCTGAAGCATCATTTCTGCTGAGGTACGATCAAGCTGCGAGTCATTGAACGTAGCTCTAAGAGTTAAAGAGCCATCAGACTCAGGCCACACCTCGACCATGACAGCAAAATCATTTGCCATAGGCGGATGCTCAATTGAACTCCAAAGGTCGCTCGAGCTGGAGCCAGCATTGAAATCTTGGAATGCTAGAAGTGTGTCATAGGGCAACCGACCATCTGCCGTGACCAAGGAACCCAGCCGTGGCTGGAGATATGATAGCGTCTTTGCATTGAACAAAGCAAGGTGGCGTGCGACAGATACATTGGTCAACGTATCACTTGAATTATTTTCAACACGGCTGGGTGAGAGCCTGATCGGTATAGTAGTGAACGTGGGTCCGATGCACGCTTCCGATTCAACATCGAGTCTCCCCGAGACGACGCTGCCGATCACAACATCTTGTTCCTGAGTCCCGGTGTAGGCAAGGAGAATAGAGCCCCAGGCTGCTTGAAGCACAGAGAGTGGAGTCGAGCCTATGTTCTTCGACTGTTTCCGCAGATCGTCGTAGCTTGTTTGGGCGGTAATCTCGACCGCATCGAATACTCCTTTCGCTGCGCTCTGTCGGTAAGGAGTAACGGAGGGGAACAATACCGGAGAATATTGGTCCAAATGGTCCGTCCAGAATTTCAGTGTGCTCTCATGGTCAGCCAGAAAATGGTGCTTGACAATATGTTCTAAAGATGTCCGATAGCTGCGAGGTTTCCCGTAGTACTCTGCGGAGACGTCTTCAAGAAGGAGGTTCAAAGAGCCACCGTCGAAAATTCCATGGAACATACTCAGAACCAGAGTGGTCTTCCCAGGGAGATTGATCATCGAGAGTTTCCATGGCGGAGAATCCAATGTTATGGATTCTTCCGCCTCACGAAGAGCGATATCGAGAGACTCCTTCTCTGACAAGCCATTGCCAGAATCACATGTGTATATATTCCACTTCGGCTCAAATGCAGGAGTATTTGCTAGGATGCATTGAGCAAATGGCGCCATATCGTCATCTAGCCAACAGAAGACTGTGCGGAAAGAGTCGTAGCTGGCTATCACCGTATCCCAGGCAGTCTTCAGGCGTTCAACATCCCCGTGAGGTTCCAGGCGGACAATCGAATGATAAATATACGAGCGTTTGGCGTGTGTAGCTTCTGACGATCTGCGGAGGAAGCTGGCCAACATACCGGACTGTGTAGCCGTAGTCGGAAGCACCTTTTCGATTGCACTTGAGTCCACGCATAATCTCTCTGCACATATTATGCGATTCCGAGCATCAAAGGCGGCCAGCTTCTCCTGCAAAGACTGAACATCGGATTTCTCCGGTTGAAGGCCATTCTCAACTTTGCCTAGGGATTGCTGACGACGTCGGTGTATAGTCGAAACGAGTGCACTTGGCGTTCCTGCGCGAAGCACATCGCCCACGGTCAGACTTTGCACGCCGCTGTCCCTTAATTTCTGGAGGAACCGCATAGCTCCCAGACTATCTATCCCTAGAGAGTATAGACTGATTGACGGCCTGATAGCTGACAGATCTTCGTTTGCAGTGTCGGCCAGCAACCGGAAAACGAGATTCTGCAGCGTAGGATCCTCAACGGTTTCTGTGGCATCATGACCATCGTGTACGCCATTTGATTGTCCATACTCGGACGCCGCTACCAATTCTATCCCTTCCGCAGCGGCATTTTGTAGTCTCGCCGATATAGCTCTGCGATCAACCTTTCCAGAGCTAGAACGAGGAAGGGATTTGAAGAAAGCATAAGTTGACGGACACATGTAAGAAGGCAGATGACGCTCCGTGCTCTCACGCGAGTCTTGGACAATCTTCTCCTTGTCGGATTCAGCATCACATGGAACAATGCATGCGATTATTTGCTCGCTTCCTTGCTCGCCCGGTTCTTGCGGCGAGACAACCGCTACGACTTCGGTGACCCCACTGACAGTAGCGATAACTGACTCGATTTCCCCGAGTTCAAGTCGTCTGCCACTGACCTTGACTTGGTCGGTGCTGATTCGACCCAGGAATTCCAGAAGTTGACGGCCTTTCTCATCCCACACAATACGCGCCATATCGCCGGTTCTGTAAAGATAACCAAATTCGGGACTGTGGACGAAGGCCTTGGCAGTTTCCTTGGGGCGATTCAGATATCCTTTGCTGACCTGAGGGCCTCCAAGAGCCAGCTCTCCACAAAGACCGGAAGGAACAGCCTTTGGGACTTTACAATCTGGGTCGATGACAAACATGGAGCATGTGGGCAACGCTTCACCGATGATAGACCCGCGCACAGAACGCTCAACAGGTGCAAGAAACGTGCAGTTGATGGCTCCTTCGGTAGGACCGTAGGCGTTGACAAGCATCCTTGTTGGTTCTTTCTCCGAATCCGCAGACATGGTTGCGAAGTTATCTATAACTGTACGGTTCAGTTTTTCGCCCATTGTCCAGAGGTAACGGAGAGTGGTCAGGCGCGATGGGCGCAGCAGCGCAGCCAAACTTGGAGTTGCCATCATTACCGTAGCCTTTGCCTCATTTATTGTCGCCTCCAAATCGGTCAAAGTCAGACTTCGGTCGGCAGAGCACAAAGTAGCTCCGCTGCTCAGAGTCACAAAAATTTCCATCAGAGAAGGATCAAAGGTCGGTGATGCAAACTGGAACCAGCGAAACTGCCTAGCAGAGTCACGAGGCAAAGGGATTGTTGTCGCATGTGAGTGTATCGAACATGTAGCCGCGAGATGGGTGACTTGAACTCCTTTCGGTTTCCCGGTCGAACCGCTCGTGAAGAGTAAATAAGCGATTGTATCGTCTCGAATGTCGGGAGGTTGAAGCAGACTGACAGCGCTCTCTTGCAATTCGATTGGGCCATCTCTGCTCAAATCTTTCCACTTTGAGACTTCCGCCACGTTCACCCAAATAGATCTCGGTCGGCCATCGGAGTCATTCACTCCAGTATACCATGGTCCCGAAGAAGGCTCGTCTTCTCGGCCCAGTATGACAGGAGAGCCAATATCGTTGAGAATTTCCCGTACCCGTTGCTCTGGCGCATCCTGTGGAATTGGACAGAAAGCATAGCCAGCCTTCAGGACACCAAGGTAAGAGATATACAGTTCCGGCGACGTTGACATGTTCACGGGAATGATGCGCGGCCAATTGGTGACGGTATCTTGGCTCGACAGCAGTCCTCTGAGATGAACAGCGAGGTTTGTCGCTGCGGCGTTCAAACCAGCATAGCTGAGAATACTATGTTCTCCTGATGTTGTCCCAGAGGACAGCGAGTGGACGAAATCCAGAGCCGTAGCACCGGGTGTCCTTTGAGCCCACCGCTCAAATGCTGCATGCAGGAGAGACGCTCCCGATCCCTCGACCGCAGGTCTTTGATCGCGCTCATGATCCAGCGGTGGAGGCTTCATGAGCGGGGGGAAATTGATAATGGAGAGCTCCGGAGACTTTTCGTCTTCAGAGGCTGCGATCACGCTGAGATTCTCTGACGAATCTTGTAGATATGAGGCAATCGTCTTCAATATCTGTCCAAGCGCGACACCCGGGATCAATCCTCTGGGGCAAGAGAGAGAGATCCGCAGCGTGCGCTCTGTCGTGCCCGACTGAACGTGCAAAACGAATGACTAGATGCTTGTTAATTGGGAACTGTGATTTTTTTGGTCTCGAAAGGACTAACCTCGCCGTCCGTTTGCGAAATTTGGTTCTGCTGTCCATTTTCAGGTCGACTAGCTGAACCCAGCTCCAGTGCAAACTGGATCTCATCCTTATTGTAATGGGTATGACCGAGTTCGCGGAGCTCGCACGGACTCGGACTCTGGACCGAGGACCCCTCATCCGACTCTGCCTTGGAGAATACTGCGCGAGCAAGCCCGCGCCGTGATTCCGACCCCGATGAGAAGTCGCCGCTTCGTGAGACTACGAAGGCGAGGTCGTCGAGAGCCGTGAATCTGGAGATGAAGCGCGCATAACCCTGGAGAATGTCATCCACGACATCCAAGGGATCCAACGCGCATGACAGGTCTATGGAGGGGCTGAACTGGGGTGCGTCTCGGAGAGGCGCCTCAACAGCATAGCGGTCGACAGTATCCAGCGGAGGTATCTTCGTCACAGGCAGAGGTTCGACAGCAGTGGTCTCACGGTGACCATTGCTCTGAGGTGCTGAAGCGTGATCATGTTCGGGAGCTCGAGGCCCCTCACCATTGCGCAAGGCGTTACCTGCCATTTTCACCAGGGAGTAGTGGTATGATGTTCTCCGAGAACCAAGGCACCTCTCTGAGAAGACGGTTGATGAAGGAAACCATGGCCTGCTCTTAACAAGGAGCGGTCACGACGTTGCTTTTGTCACTACAAAAAAAATCATCTGATGATGGAAGCTCATGCGCTTTGGATCGGAGCTTCATCAGTCTGCTCCAGCAGATCCACAGCAGCATCGAATCCTTGTCCCACGCCGCAGTCGGCCCGACCGCAAGGGCCCTGCACGATTGCCAGGAACCGAACTTCTGCAGGCGTACAGACCACTCACGGGCGTATGGGGACGGTGCTCGAGACTGCGGGATCTCGAAATCGCAGTCATCGTTTATGCCCGAGCAACTCCCCTCGTGTACGGGGGCCGGAGCCAACCAATGGCACGACCCTCTGCCGCCCCCTCTGGTGGGGTAAACAGACGACCTGCCGTGCCTACGCGATGCGACGAGCGTGGGCGTGGGAGGTCTTTCCCGCCTCTTACGGAGCGAAAAATACCGGTTGATGGCTTGGCCCGCTGCGGTGCAAGGTGGGATGGAGACGCACGCCTTGTGTGGTCACGGCTGTGCGGTGGTGAGAGAGGGGCACCGCACGAGACCCGCCCGTCGTGCCGCTTTAACCGCCGTCGCCCCGGTCCGATGATCGGCGACGCTCGTCACGGTTCGTGGCACGCTCCCAATCTGATTAGATGCCGATCTGATTAGATAGTTCGAAGGCTTCGCCTCCAACCCCCATCGTCACACCATCGCACCCGAGGAACGCCCTCTGTCCGCCCGCAGCAGCACTACTGCAGAAAGCCACAAATACACCGTCCGTGTCCCGGTGCAGCGCGAATAGCCTGTCTCCGTCCAGGCCACTAAATTATTACCCGAAACATCCAGAAATCCTACCTGCGACCCTGCCACTTATGAGGCGGATCCGGGGCCGAGAGAAAAGTCGCCGTCATGATGCACCGCTTTTTAAAAAAATTTTTTAATCATTTTCTTTTCCATATTTCTTTTATCAACAGCACTTGGAATTCTACTCCGTACTTTTCTTTTGTTCCTCTCGTGTATAAGCCCCACATGACGGCTCCACAGAAAATTTTTTTTGCTTAGCCGCCGATGTAAAGATTATATTTGCAGACTGCAGTCAGACTGCAGTCACGGGACGATATCCATCATGATGTTTGGAAGTTGAAACTAGTGGGCGTAGTTCGGTCAACCTCCGGATCACTTACATCAAGTGCCGCGGCTAAAAGTATTATCAGATCGCGCGATATCCTGCTACGGACACAGATGGCAAACTGGGTCGGTCTTTTCGCCATGCAATAATGGTAATAACAATAATAGCATGGTCTGCAGGACCCTCGGGCATATCCCACGCCATACGTCACGGGTTCTCTGGACGCGAGATCGTACCTCGACTACCGGGGTGGGATGGTTCCGATAGAGCGCGGCAGGCAGACAGGGGCCTCCCACTCCCACGGGTAAGCCCGATTTGCATACGTGGATAAAAATCATACAATAATTATTATTGCGGACTCTCTCTCTTTTGAGCTGTGATTCTGAAGTTTGTAGCTAGAGGGGGGCATAGTCTTCTCCACGTCCACGAGGCTGTTCAAAACACGTATGTCATCCATCCATGGATCACCTCAGACAGAGTTTGCTCGATCTTCACCTCGGGCGAGCTGCTCGCTGTATGGACTTTTCAATATAGTGTTCCTCAACACTTTGTGATCGCGTGAACCGTCGTAAGATGGATGTACAGGGTTCTAGGTAGGAATTACGAGCAGTATGCTTCCACTCGACTCGCAAAGACGGATTTCCAATCGCATTTACTGGTCTCAAGCATGAACTATGCTTTACGCCATAGGCAACTTGACGCGTTCCAGTGATATAACATGAGAAACAGGTCATAACAGCTTTTGGAACGTAGGTTACTCTTAATGGCCCTGAATATTGGTCATTATTACAGGGTCAAGCGGTTTGGAAATCGGAGCCCAAGAATGCAGATGATTGAAACCAAGGACTTTTTGAGACTTTACAGAGATGTGATCGAGAAGGAGTTCTGATATGCCAGGTAATTAGGATCTACAAGAAATCCAAAGGCAGCAATATCGATGCATCAGCATGTCTGGTTTCCTAATGGGGAGGATTTGAAGACCTTTTACGCAGTACACCGCCCAATGTCACCCGATTCATCGGTGACCTAACGGTGGTCCTTACATCCCTTGACATCCTCCCCGCGGTTCACGATCATCTCCGTTTTAGTATTTCGGCCTGTCCTCCGGTTCCTAGATGCACAGTACAACGCATGAAGCGAAGATGATTATTCTATTCGAAAGCAATCCTTCATGCAATATCGGATGAAAAGCGTGTCAGAGCATCAATCTCAACAGCGGAAACGGAGATCCGCTGCAGGACACACCAAAGCCTCGACTAGCAAAAGACACTGCAGTATTCAGCGTAATCGAGAAAGGTGTTGAGTACAAATCTCGTCATTATTTTTTTAGAACTAGGAAGTGAAAAAAAGGAGGTGGCTGAGGGATATGACAGCAGCAGTGATGTGAGCAGTAAGGCTCACATCACTGCTGCTGAGGGCATAACGTAGCTACCATAGCATGAGGTCATGGGAGGATGCTATATGCGGAGTTCCTGCTACGTAAGCATATAACTAGTCATTTCGCTAGAGAGATCCGCCAGCAGGTGGTATGTTGTCACTTCTACCCGAGGGCTACCAGGCTAGGCGAAAAAAGGTGTATGGAGCACGGAGTACTAGATTATCAATCAGATTAGATTAAATCACATGAAGCAGGGGTCCGGCGGGAAGTTTTGCATGAGAAACAAGAGGCAAAAGACCTCCACAGATCCCTCGCGCCAACGGACGGTCGGAACGTCCTCGGTGAATGGCAACACGGAAACGAGACTTCCGTTCCCATCATCCATGGACAAGTCCGCCATATCTTTACCCATGGAAATTATGGAGGTGATACCTTGGGCGCCTTGCGGGCAGGGCCGTGTTCTCCATCGGACCGCGCTCGAGAACGCTCGAGTCCAGGACTCTAGACTCGAGAGAGGGGATGATTGTCAGATGCACCGGTGCGTCCTACGGATCTGCCGGGCCAGAGACAGATCGAAAAAGGCAAATAGAGTGGAGACAACAAACACCACCGCCCGTGTGGGCCGGCGAGCAAAAAAAGTTATCAGATGGGAGCAATCATGTGCCGCGCTCGCCCGCTAGGGGGCAACGGCCCAGGCTAGCGTGAAGAACCGTGGCATCTCGCTGCCCTAAACGTCTACAAGTAGACTGCGTACTACGGAGCCGTTACCCAACGTTCCTCTCGCCTCCGTGTTCCGGAGCCTTTTCCCCCATCTCTGGCTTGTCCCGCCGTTTCATGGCTGCTACAATGCCACCCATGATGCCAGCAGGCAGTAGCCAGGAAAAGAAAAATGCCTCCCCCCGAAAAAAACTTGGTCCCCGTCTCAAGTGGGGATCGCCATCAGCTTTCGCCTTTCGAAGCCCTGATGGCCTCACCGAATCGACTCCGATTCCTTGCTTTCTTGGTCATCGGGGCAGCTCCACAGATGCGGTTACCACGGCCGTCGGGTTCGTACGATGGCATGCCGGCGCTTCTGCGTGGGCTTTCCCTTGTGGGCTCATCGGACTCCGGAGTGCCATAAACAGGTCCACCTTCCAGAAAAGCTCACGATAATCTCTCTTTAGTCATGAAAACTGCAGAATTATTGACTAATCGCCAGCAATTGCACTGACTTGGCGGCAGCTCAAGCCATCCTTGGCTCCTTCGAGGAGCTCCGATCTTCTTGGCCTCTTTGGTGGGCACGAGAGCGTGGTCAACCCTCGCAGCTCTGCTGTTGTACGGCCCAGAAAGACTCGGATGATCTGTTCGAACCGGCCTTTTTACGGGTCTCTGGTGCGAACGATCCCCTTGAACGCTCTCTCCTTTCGATAGAACCAAGTCAAGGGTGCTGTTCAGCAGCTGGGTTCTCCTTCTTTGACCACCCAATTTCAATGGCATCGTAGCCGTCTACGCTCCCAACGGACCAGATGGCTGAAACGCCGCAGGGTGAGCCTGCAGACAAGCAGGAAAACTCCAATGGGACAAATGGAGAGCAGAGTTCCAAAAATGTACGTCCAGGCAGTTGTCACTCTTGTTTATGGTCCACCCCGTAGTTAGAAGCATCAGGGCTGACGTTCCAAGCGGTGGTCACCGTCGAAATTTCTCCCGACAAAGAAAAACCTCCGACAAGGGTCTGCTTATTTCCGTCTGCTGTTCGCGTCAGAGCCAACAGCGACAGATATTCTCCTCATAATCGGCGGAGTCATATTTGCGATCGCTGCTGGCCTGCCCTTTCCCCTGCTCGGTATCGTCTTCGGTGAGCTCATCAACGACCTGAACTCGTCGACCTGCGATGCATCTGGAAGCAGCAAAGCTGCTTTCGACTCAGGCGTGCGCACTAAAGTGCTGTACGTCGTATACATCTCGATCGCCAACTTCTGCTTCCTTTACATCCATTTTGGATGCTGGAGTCTGGTTGGTGAACGTCTGGTCCGGCGCCTGCGCAAGCGGTATTTCGACAGCCTTCTGAAGCAAGAACAATCCTTCTTCGATACCCTCCCCTCCGGCGACGTCGTATCGCGACTTGTTACAGACATAGAAGCCGTGCAGTCGGGCACCTCCGAGAAAGTGGGTATTTGTATAACAACCATCTCGTATTTCATCGCGTCCTATGTAGTCGCGTTCATCAAGGTCCCGCAAATCGCCGGTATGCTTGTGTCGGTTGTTCCTTGCTTCTTCTTAATGGCATTTGTCGGAGGTCACTACATAAAAAAGTACGCCGGCAGAATTACGGAGCACGTCAATGCCGCTACCTCAATCGCGTCGTCCAGTCTGTCGCACCTACCGTTGGTCCACGCTTTCAATGCAAACGAACGTCTGGAAGCATTATTCTCGCGGCATCTCAGGGAGTCGCGCATGGATGCTCTCAAGAAAGCGACCACTCACGCCATTCAGCTGGGTCTCCTATATTTTATCGCCTACTCGTCCAACGCGCTCGCCTTCTGGTACGGTAGCAGAATGATTTCAGATGCTGTAGAAAACAAAGGGTCGGGCGTGTCTGTGGGAGCGGTTTACACGGTGATATTTGTCCTCCTTGATTGTCCGTCATTCCAACAACCAAGTCGATTACGAAATGGAGACTGACCACTCCTCTAGCTTCTTTCATCCTCAGCCAGGTTGCGCCCTTCATCCATATCTTCGCCGCCGCAGCAGATGCCTCGGAAAGATTATTTTCCACCATCAATCGGCAGTCCGCCATCGATGGCACCTCCTCGGAGGGTGATCAAACAGCAAACTTCGCCACAGATGAGATTGAATTTAGAGACGTTCATTTCGCCTATCCGTCCCGTCCCGACGCTCCCGTCCTACATGGCATCAGTTTCAAGATACCCCCGAAGAAGCACACCGCTATCGTCGGGTCTTCGGGTAGTGGTAAATCTACAATTGTTTCTCTTCTAGAGAGATTCTACGATCCAACCAGCGGTGACGTCCTCATTGGCGGACGAAACTTCAAAGATTTAAACGTTCGCTGTCTGCGGGGCAACATTGGCCTTGTGCAGCAGGAGCCTTCTCTGCTTGACCGGTCGATTCTCGAGAACATTGCGCATGGTCTCGTTAACTCTCCTAAACATCGGCATTTGGCCCCCTTTCTTCTCGATTCCACTCTACCGAATCTGACAGAAAGGATTAGAAGCGGCGTTCCGGAGAAGGAAGCACTAGCTGCTTGTGATAGCAGTGTCTCTGTAATTGTGAATCTCGTAAGAAACGCGGCTGCCATGGCCAATGCACTACCCTTCATCGAAGCCCTCCCCCATGGATTAGCGACAAGCGTTGGAGTGGCAGGGAACCAGATGAGCGGTGGACAGAAGCAACGAATTGCACTCGCCCGTGCTCTTGTCCGAGAACCTCGTCTTCTCTTGCTGGACGAGGCTACAGCCGCTCTGGATTCGACCAGCGAGCAGCTGATCCAGTCCGCTTTGGCGAAGGTGTCGGAGAACATCACGACAGTGTCTATCGCACATCGATTGGCGACGGCCAAGGACGCTCACAATATTATCGTCATGCAGAAGGGACGTGTCATCGAACAGGGTACACATCTGGATCTTGTCGCCCGAGATGGAGTATATGCTGGCATGGTACGGCTGCAAAATGTGAGCGCTGCAAGCTCCATTAGTGGCGACACCATCAGTAGATCTTCGCTCGAAAGGGCACCTGCCGAACCCAACCCGTCTGACAAGGAGGTTTTAATTAACAATGCTAATTCCGATACCTCGGACGAGACAACCGCCATTGAAGAACCGCCATCAGAAAAGCAAGATGACGAGAAAGACCAAAAGAAATCGCAGCGCTCTACGTGGTCTACTATAAAACATACATTCCCTTTGATACGGCCGAACCTACTTTATATCTTCATCGGGCTTACATCGTCGGTTATCATAGGGGGAACTTACTCCGGTGAGGCTGTTATCTTTGGTCATACGGTGGGAAGTCTCAGCCCCTGCAAAGGGGCTGACAGTATCCGCCATAGCGGCCACCTCTATGGTCTGCTATTCTTCATACTTGCTTTAATTGTGTTCACGGCCTTCTGTATCAATGGCTCGGCATTTGGGTGGGCCGCTGACAAGATTCTGTACCGCGTCAGGGTTCTGTCCCTGCGATCCCTGCTTCGCCAGACAATCCAGTGGCATTCTTCCGATGGCCGGACACCAGGTACTCTGATCTCCTATATCACCAGCGATGCTACTGCGCTGGGCGGCTTAACTGGGACAACTATTGGCCTCATATTTTCGATATCGGTCAACCTGATTACCGGAATCGCCCTTTCGCATGCCATCGCATGGAAAATTGCAGTGGTGCTTCTTGCCACAATCCCAGTTCTTCTCTTTTCCGGTCTAATGAGGATCCGAGTCCAGGCGCAGTTCGCAGAAAGGCATCAGAAGGCGTTCGCCCAGGCCACTTCGCTTACTGTTGAGGCGGTGGACAATATCAAGATAGTCTCTGCGTTCTCCTTGGAAAAGGAATCGTATGAAGTCTACCGCCGAGCTCTACAGGCTCCCTACAAAGCAAGCCTGAAGTCGATCGCCTGGGGCAATGCGTGGCTCTCGCTGGCTTTCAGTATCAGCAATCTCGTCTACGCGCTGGCATACTGGTGGGGTTCGAGGCAGATCATGGCTGGCTTGTATTCGCAGACGCAATTCTTCATCGTGCTTCCTGCTCTCCTCTTCAGCACACAATCCTGCGGACAGATGTTTGCGCTAGCGCCTGACATTTCGAAGGCGCGTGTTGCAGCCGCGAACATCGTTGATCTTCTGAGCACCCGTTCGGACGTCGATGAGGTCGCTCCCGATCTTCAGGACGGTGCTCACCGAGACGACGCGTTCGTTCTCCGCGACGAGAAGACAAAGGATATCGAAGCAGATGCTGAAAAGGTCAATACCGGTGTAACTGAGTCTGCTAGAAAGGGCGGAATCGGCGTGAAACTCCAAGACGTCCACTTCACATACCCATCCCGACCCGAGCAGCCTATTCTGAACGGCCTCACCATCGACATCGCCCCGGGACAGTTCTGCGCACTTGTCGGCCCAAGCGGGTCAGGCAAGTCGACAACATTTGCCATGATTGAGCGGTTCTATCGCCCGTCCTCGGGGTCTGTCATCATCGACGGCGTCGACATCACGAAGCAACTGGGGACCTCCTTCCGGGACGACATCGCCCTTGTGCCGCAGGAGAACGTCCTGTTCGAAGGAACCGTGGCGTTCAATATCGGGCTCGGGGCGCGCCCCGGCCACGAAGCCACACAGGCCGAGATCGAGGAGGCCTGCCGCCTCGCGAACATCCACGACACCATCATGGCCCTGCCGGACGGGTACCAGACCGTCTGCAGCCAGGACGGGAAGCAGTTCTCGGGCGGTCAGCGGCAGCGCCTGTCGATCGCGCGGGCGCTGGTGCGGAAGCCGCGGCTGCTGCTGCTGGACGAGTCGACGAGCGCGCTGGACGTCGAGTCGGAGAAGCGCATCCAGGAGGCGATCGCGACGATCGCGCGGCACACCACGATCATCGCCATCGCGCACCGTCTGAACACGATTCACCGCGCGGACCAGATCTTCCTGATCGAGGGCGGGCGATGCGTCGAGCGAGGCACGCACGCGGAGCTGATCGAGCGGAGCGAGTCGTACCGGACCAACGTGCTCCATCAGTCTCTTTGAAACGATGAAGACGTTCGCTAGTACATAGAAAGAGTTAAGATGGAATGTTTTGTTATGATCTTCAGGGTTTATCGCTTATGCGGATAGATATTAATTGCTCTGTTTTTTTTTTTTTTTTTCCGCATTCGACGAGAAGGATCTACAAAAGCCAGTGCATTTTATTTTTCCCTGGGACTGACGTTCTACATGCCGCAGATATGAGATACATAGAGCTGCTTCCATAGTTATTAGTCCGTGGTGCTTCGAATTCCATTCTAGATTTACTGTAGATTCATTGCACTTGTTTCTCCTGGAGGTCCTTTCGGCTCGTGACTTGTCCATTCTCTCTCTCTCTCTCTCTCTCTCTCTCTCACAGGTTTACCTACTCTCTCCTTACTCCCTCCCCTTCAGTCCGATTCATATGTTGACCTCCAATGTGCAGAGAGTTATTTTATTTTCTCTGCAAGATTTTCGTACTGCTGTACATACATGTATGTGTGTGTGCATGTGCTGTAGCGAACTATTAAGAACAAAGCTGCCAAGCGCCAGATTATGATTATGTAGAAAGCAGAATTATATATATCTATAACAGTGTATTATAGATGGCCGGAGAGAGACGCTCCTGCGGGTTGCTAGAACCACAGAAGAATACCTATGTACAGTACGGTACATACTACTCCACGCCTCCGGGAACAGATAGATAGCGTTCTGCAGCGGAGCAGATCTGTTCCCAATGGAAAAGAAATCCCTCTATCAGACGCGTCATCTCTTATCGAGGAACCAGAAAACAAGTCTGCGAACCTTAATGTGTGTTATGCATATCATTATTATCACATGAAGCACAGCCCCCCAGGCTCCTTCTAGAATCTATCTGGACGAACAACGGCACAAGGCTGACGAAAATTTCTATTTCTGCATTCTGACACATTCCAGAACGATGCCAGAACCCGACATCGTCATCAAACAGAGGCATGTCTCAAGAGGCATCGGCATCACCGAGGGGACGCCACGGGCCGTCCGCACTCCGCGTCAGGCGTGCCGCGCACACACATGGGATCTGCCCTGTCCTCCGTCGGGTTGGATCGTCGCCCTACGCAGACCGGCCGGGGCGCGACGGGGGCACGCAGATCACGTGACCCGTGTTTCAGGTTCCTGGCGCCCGACCACGGAAGCGCTGCAGAGAGCAAGGAGAGAGGGAGCGAGAAGAAAAAAAAGCGGGAGGACGCGGGAGAAGGCGGGCACAGCCGCAGCGCTGCGCCCGTCGCTCCCAGGGAACGCACACACGAGGAGGGTGGGCAGCCAAGGCTGATATTTTTGCGCTCCTGTTACTCCGCCAAGGAACGATGCGACACGACGCAGGGACGGAGAAAGCTGAGATCCGTGGGCCATGGCGGGCTGCAGGTGCTGGCCCTGCGATCTAAAATCCGATGCAACGTAGCAATGAAATAATAATCATCCTCCGTAGGGCCTATGATTCAGGCCTGAGGGCCCCGTCCGTAGTGACGTTGGTCCTTTTTTCGCTTTTGTTTCCAGGGTCACTTCTGCAACCCTGTGAGAGTCGAAAGTGGCACAAGATTCTGGAACAGCAACGGATCTCCATGATAATCTTCATAATAAAGAACCATCAATAACGGTTCAGAGGTTGCAGTCCCACGACACATCGACGCACGCTGGGACCGCTGCCGCGCGAACACGGCTCCACCCAGCGCGGCATCGTGCGAGTCTCTTCCTCCAGCAGCGCGTTCACGGTTCCTATTGTTCCACAACTAAGCTTTATTTTTTTTTTTTTTCTTGCTCGCCAAAAGTGCAACGCAGGGCACCAAAGGGGACTGGCAAGGGACCGGGAATCGCTATTAATATTAACTGATCGTCGATTGTTTCAAGATTTTGCTCGACGGCCGACCTGGAACCAGGGCTGCATCCGCCCATTCTCCACGGGAAGCTTCCATATTTAGCTTCACGTCCCTTTGACGGACGGCAATTCCTCCATGGCAAAGCCAATGGGCTCTCATCTGCTGTCGCGAGAGAGTTCCTGCAGCTTTGGTTTCTTTCTTATCTTCCTGAAAACCCAGTCCAATTGAATAGTAACTAACCTCTCCGCAACACTCGTCCTCCAGGCTCCTGCTCTGTCCCGCCTCCGTGCCTGATCATACCATTGGCTCCCTCCTCGCCCAGGCGCGGTCAGATAGCCCGCGATCCCCACGTCGTCGATAGTCCGACGCCGGGCCTGCCCCTACCACCTGTTGCACGCCATCCAGACACGGGGGGCACAGGACTCCCTCTCCTCGAGATTGCATTCCCCTCCGCGGCCCTGAGCCGCCAGTCGACCCCTGCCAGGCCGTGCCCTCCCTGGGTTGCCCCTGGCACTCAAGACTCGCGGCCTGCGCGATCGCGGCCGTCCTGCTGTCCTCCATCCTGCACCCCCATTTGCTGTCTGTAAGTTAGCCCTTGGAGGGGTCAGGGTGACGGGCGTCTGAGCGAGACAGACGTCCTGCTGTCGCTGTCTGAGCACCGGCGGCCGTCTTGCCAGCCGGGAACCTTGCTCCACACATAACGCAGGTTGATCAGAGGACGGAGGGCGAGATACACTGCAACCAAAACAACAACCAGAGTGTTGGTACTGCGCTTGCTCCCCCGTGCAAGTGCACCTCCTTGTTAGAACGTCGTCCGTCTCGTTGCGGCTCGTGGTGGCTTGCTGCTCGCTTCGTCAGCAGTCAGCCTCAGAGCTCTCAACCGGGGCCCCAAAGTCCAGACTTCAACCGCAGGTCGTCAGAGCCGCCAGTTCATCCTCCTCATCGCCTCCTTTCCCGTTTCCTCCCCACGATCCACCCTCCTTCAGACAACCACGCTCGTTCCTGCATCTCCCTTCGAGATCCTCCAGTCCCCTCGCCTCCAGTTCGACCTCCTCCCCGCGACGCGCCCGCCCGCGACGGTCCGTAGGAGATAACCGCCAGCGTATCTGGTCCCCGATCCGGAATTCTACACGCCAGAGGTCGCAAGAGCGGCGCCTCAACCTCCTGTCAGACACATGCCTATTGTGGTGTCATATCTGGTGTGTTCTGCATGCTTTGGCCAGTTTCACTCCGCCCGCCCATGGAGTGCAGTTCAAGACCCACGGTACTGTACAGATGGCCATGCCACACTGTTCCTGTTCCTGGATCTGGACTGTCATTCTGCCTGTTCCCTTGGATTGCTGGTGGATGGTGAGCTGACTTCCGCCATGGTTCCCTCTCCAGGTTTCATGATCTCTTCGCTTGAATCCCTCAACCGCTGAACAGCCGCATTCGTTCCAGCCGTCGTGCCTCTCTTCACACCTGTCCAATATTGCGGAGCGTCCTTCACCGGGCGCCGAGTGCCTTTCACCAGGGGTGCTCCGCTTCAAGGATAGAGAAAACCTCCGCTCCAACAGAAAAAAAAAACGCTCACCGCAGACACCGGTCCTCAGGCACTGGCACTGCGCTCTTCCACCCCATTATCTCGATACCCCTAGGATCTTAATTGTTTCGGATGCCTTCACGCTCTTGACCTGCGTCGACCATCATACGCATTCGTTCTCGCGTCCGAATCGTATTCTTGACACGACAGCGTCGCAACACTGTCTCCAGCTTTCTTGAGGTGGCCGGGGATCACATTTGAGGATCGGGCTAGAGATGTCGGAAATGGAATCGTCTGCGGGGTATCCTGATTCCCCTATGGATCAGGATGACTTCCTTTACATATGTAAAGGCTGTGGAGAGGTATGGAATCATCGAGAGTCGGCTTCCTGGTGTCTGTCGCATTGACCGTGCTTCGTAGATGCTCGAAGAAGGAAAAGCGTTCGAACTTGGTGAGTTCCCGTCATGCCTCTCGATCTCTTGATTACTGGACAGTATCTGACTTCGGATCCAGCGGGTAACAGGTGGCATATCGACTGCTTCCGTTGTAACACTTGCGGCACTCTTCTCGACTCGGACGCGCACCTCCTTCTGCTGGGAGACGGTTCCCTCATCTGTAACAACTGCACCTACAGCTGTAGTGCGTGTGGAAACAAGATTGAGGACTTGGCATTCCTTACTGGCGACCAGGCGTTCTGCTCAAACTGCTTCAAATGTCGAAACTGCAAGAGGAAGATTGAAAATCTGCGCTATGCCCGGACATCTCAAGGTATCTTTTGTATGGATTGCCATGACGCGTTAATGCAAAGACGGCGCAAGAAGCGCGCTGCTGCCCCTCAGACGAAGAGGCCCGCTCCGGCTGGAGTGAAGTTGGACAAGTCTCTGCCAGAGCTTCCACCGAATGCTGAAAAGGAGCTAGAGGCAGAGAGGCGGGCGCGAGAGCCGCATCTGGAACCCTCGCCGGAGATACCATCGCGTAGCAGACAAGCGGATTACCGTGCCGCCCAGGACAGTGGCAGAATTGAGGGTTCTCCAGCACGCCAGCCGGCTAACCAAGGTGAGCAGCTCATTTGTTGCGTCTGTCATCATTGGACTGACGTTGGATGTTGCAGATAATTACATACTTCCTTCCAGCACTTATCGCAGTAATCGTCAATCTGTTTTCGCTCGCTCAGAAGCAGATGGCGGCGAAGAATTCCTCATACCTGTTGCTTTCGATCCAGCTTCAGAGGAACGTCGGCCATCTCACCCAGCCGATAACACGCATCAACGCGATTACTCTAGCGCGAGATCTGGTGGATCTTCCCACAAGGCATCGAACGATAGGCACGAGCATCCCGAGGAACAACCATCGCATGAGACTCCCTCGGAGAACGCCCCTGCACACATTGCGTACCAGGAGAAAGGCCGTGAACCTGCAGATATCGATCCGTCCCGTTGGCGGCAAGACGGGTCCAGCAGTCTTCCTGATAGGAACCGTCAACAAGACATCTCTTCACCAAGAAGCTCTCAGAATAACACTGACAGCGGCGACAGCTTCAAGCTGCAGGATGCCCCTAAGGGGAAGAGGTCCGGATCTGAACGTAACTCCAGGTTTGATCTTCTGAACCTTATGGAAGGCACGCCCACGTCCACGGCGAGCCCGGCGGATGGAAGCAGCCTCACAAACGCTCAGGACAAGGAGGCCTCGAAAGCCGTCGCGCCGGCCTCTCAGACACCCGCTCAGGATACAACGGCCACGGCATCTGCTCGTCCTTCAAACGAGCTTCGCAGCCTTCATGAAAATGGGTCGACGGAATCGACACGATCTTTCACCACTCCGGTTTCCACAATGCAGTATCCTCCCAAGAGAGGAGACTCGCTCGAGAGCAAGCTGCATCACCATATTCACAGAAAGGAAATCGGGTCTCCCCCAATGAAGCCAATCCCTGACCAAGGTGATGCTGGGAGTGAGAGATCCGCATCGATCTCTAGCCCACCCCAAGACATTACGTCACCTTCTTACAGGCCTGGCAGCAGCAAGGTTTCTGCGAGGACCGCAGGGGATTTCAATCGCAGCGATTCCCAGCAGCACACTCGCACTGAGTCCGCCAGTACCTTGCAATCGGAGTCTCAGCGCCAGATAGACCTCGGTGCTTCCCCAACGTTGGGGCTTCGGTACAGCACGGGAGGTGACTTTTCCATGGATGAGGAGCTGGCTCGAATCCTTGGAACAGATGACAGCACGCAGAATACTGACTCCTTTCTGCGTCGTGTTTCAAATTCAGTGCGTCACGGTCGGAGTTTTAGTGACAAAGGCTCGCGCCTGTCAAAGGACCCGAAATGGCCCAAGTCGCCTGTCAACGGAGCAACGGCCGCACCAGATATTAGCAGCCCGGGCGCCAGCTCTCCGGAACGCCGCGATGAGATCGCCTGGCTCAGAAACGAACTGCGCCGGGAGCGCCAGAGAGTGCTGGAGAGGGACCAAAAGATTGCAGAACTTGAAGCTGCGCTTAGTGCAGCCGCCGATGTTAAACAGGTCACCACAGAACTTCACGAAAAGCGCTCTACCATGGTTGTCTTGGATGCTCAGAAGGAGATAGTCCTGCGAGAACTCTCGGTTCTCACCGAGCACCTCGAGGCAGAGAAACACAGTGGAGCACCTCTGGATGTGGCCAAACTGACAAGCAATGTTCTACGAGAATTCGCCGAGGCGCTCCAACAACTGAAGGACTCGTTCGCCCCTCAAATTGAGGAACTTATACAGAAGCGCAACAATGTTGCCGAGGAGCTTGCGAATTTGACTCGCATGAAAGACAAGAGTTTCCAGGAATTCGAGCAGCTCTCGTCTAAGAACGCACAGTTGGCGGAATTAAACAACCAACTGGTGCACCAGATTCAAGAGCTGTACAAGGCCAGCTCGAACGAGGCTAAGAACGGACTCGGCATCTACTCTCACTCCAAAGAGAAGTCGGTGACGGCTATTGATGCTCTGAAATTCAGCGACCTCCCCCCTGGTTCCGCCCCGAATATCCAAGAAGAAGCCGAAGCCGCGGCGGTTGTTCCAGGAGGACCCCAGGTCGTTAGCATCCGCAAAGGACAGCCGAAGAAGTTCAATTGGAAGAAGGGTGGTCAGAATGTCGCGAAGGGTGTTACCAAAGGCCTCAAGGGCGCTTTCTCGTCCAGTGAGCCCAAGGAATCTGGACCTAACAGCTCGACGGCGCCAGGTCAGGAAGCTGCCTCGGGGCAGTCTCGATCTCACGCTCAACAAGGGTTTGGGTTCTTTGGCAATCAAAAGAACAAGCAATCCGCTTCGAAGGCACAGCAGAACGGTAGTTCCCAGCCTTCAGCCGAAGCTGCCCCTACTGGTATGTTCGGGTCCCAGCAATTCCTATTGCGCGTGACTGACTTCCTCTTTCTGCTGCAGGTCTTTTTGGCACCGAGCTCGAACAGCGGCTCGAACAGGAGAAGTGTATCATTCCGAACATTGTTGCCCGTTGCATCCAGGAGGTCGAACTGCGAGGTAAGTTGACATTCTATGTCTACTTTGTCTATCTCCAATAGACTAATATCCATCTTTTAGGCATGGACATGGAAGGTATCTATCGCAAATCTGGGGCAAGCTCCCAAATTCAAGCTGTTCGCGATGGCTTCGAGCGTTCTCCTGACTATGATATTTCCGATCCTGATCTCGATATTCACGCCGTGACGTCTGCCCTCAAACAATACTTCCGGAAACTGCCCACGCCTCTCATCACGTACAATGTCTACGATAAGATCCTTGAGACCAACGACATCACACCGGACTCTGCGCGCATTGAAGCATTGCAGAATTGCCTGAAGGACCTGCCACGTGTTCATAGAGATGTGCTGGAGTTCTTGATGTTCCACCTGAAGCGTGTTGTTGAACACGAAAAGGAAAATCTAATGAACAGCCAGAACATGGCCGTCGTGTTCGCGCCGACTATTATGAGACCGGAGACTCTGGCCCGCGAAATGACTGATGTGCAGAAGAAGAATGAAGCTCTGAAGTTCTTGATTGAGAACTGTCAAGAGGTCTTCATGGGCATGCAGAACTAGTCGATGAGACCAGGTCTCTCGATTCTGTTCTTACGTTTTCCGGGACTTTGTCCTGGGCTACCGTGGATTTCATTGCATGTCTACGTGTTCCGACTGGATGTCCCTAGCCCGGCGTTAAGGGTTTGCATCGATCAGACGTTACTTTCACGGTGAATGCTTTTGGAGCGCATATCGTTTCATTCCGCGTCTGAAGCAGAAACTTTGCTACCCCAGGGCACCCGAGTCCTCTCAAGCGATGTGTACATATATGATGCTCTTTGTTCACTTGCTTCCGGAGTCTCCCATAAACGAACATCCCTGTTCACGATCAGCATCTCATGGTCGATACCCCTGCATGTCTCTCCGGTTCCCGAACGTCGTTTCACCTTTTAATGATTCCGCAGGCCCGAAGCTAGTTAACTTTCTATTCGACGTGTTCTAGCAAGCAAGCTCTTTTTTCCCTTTTGTCGGCATTTTGCTATTAGGATTATTATACCCATTTTTTTTACTGGTTCCTTTTTGACCTCGGGAGAGACGATGCCTTTTCTCTCTTTTTGCTTAGCGGAATTAATTCCTGAGTTACCTCATTTTTTCCCCGTCCAGTTACTATTTTCAGGCGAGAAATGGAAACATTTCATTAAGCTTCTACTAGCACCTCGAATATGAAGGGGTCTCTCCTAGGTCACGTTTCCGACATGTCTCACCTGGCCCGTGCATGGTGCATTGCAGTGTGGAGAGATAGGTATGTAGCAAGAATGCTACTTTTTCTGCCGGAGTGCCGCCCATTTCTAATTATTATCGTTACTCTCCGTGATGATAATTGGCGGGCGGAAGTCTTCTTTTGACTGATCCGGATGGTCCGGTTATGAAATCCATTTGCATAACGCAAGTACCTAGGTATGTACTGTACTTACTGTACCTGGCTGCTCGGGACGCGGAATGGGATGTCATGGATGTCGATGGAACCGTGGAACAGAACAGGGACGACGACGGGATAATTGAACTTTATTTTCTTCTTCTCTCTCCCTTTTTTTATTTCTATTTATTATTTTTCTTTATTTTTATAATTTTTTTTAAAAAATTCTGCACCTTGCTTCCCACTGGCAGGATTTTTAACTACCCATTCATTCAAAGATGGACTATTAATTAGTGTCGATGAAGACAAGACAAGACGGACAGACGGAGCAAGAAAAAGAAAGGAAAATGGATTCGTTCAGTTCAGTTCAGTCAGTCCTGCCCAGCTCCAGTCCGGTCCGGTATAATTTCCTTTTTTTGAGAATGGAATTTCTTTGCCAAAGGTTTGGTCGGTTGGGATGGGATGGGGTGGGATGGGCAGCAGTTGGATTATTTATAATACTCTTACTTCTGCCACTCTACTAATATCTGATTTTTTTTTCCAGTATGAACGTAATTTATTATTTATTCAGTGCTAGATTAGATGACATTTAAGGCAGTATCGCGTCCTGGGGAGGGAGGTCCAAGTCTGGTTTACATTAGTATACATACATGCATACATTGATAGAACTTTTCTTTGTTCTTCATATACAAAATTATTGCATTGCATTGCATGCATAACGTGACATGACATGCACATGACATTATGTGCAAGATGACCTAGCTAGCTAGGTACGGTATCATTTACATCTCATACAGGAGGAGCCCCCGTTTGTTAACAACGTCTCCGTCAAGTAAAAGCAAACCCCATTAGGGGGGAAAGGTGAAAAAGAAGGGGCAATGCGGTGTAAATCAAAAGGTCTCATCTTCCAAGGCCTTGGCGCGCCCGATCACGCTGGGGCTCTGCTCCTCGCCGTACTCGGAGGTGATGTCTCCGCCGGCGGTGGTGAGCAGGTCGGTCACGATGCGCTTGGATGCTTCCTTGGCTATGGGTTTCGATGTCAGTAAAAATATATTCGGATAGGTTTGAATTCTAGTAGAAAGAAGCAGAAGCTTAAGGAAGGAAAAAAAGGGAAAAGCATACCAGGCGTCTTCATCAACCGACTCTGCGGGATATGGAACTGCATCGTCTTCGGCGGACTGTATCCGAAATCGTCGTCATCGTCGAGGTCGTCGTCGCTGTCCCAGACGGCGCGCTGCTTGTTCTTCGTCGGGGTCAGCACGCTGATGCCCGGCCGGGGGGTGACGCGCGAGAGGCTCGTCGCGCGCGGCTTGCGACCCGTCCCGCCGAGACCCTCCGCCTTCAGCGGTGAGGAGGCGAAGATCTCCTCGTTCAGCTTCGGCGCCTCGGGCTCGGGGCTAGAGATCGGGGAGTCGTCGAACGGGTATCGCGAGACAGGCTTGTTCTTGTCCTTGGGCGTCACGGTGAACTTGGTCGGGCCGAAGCCTCGCTTTCGGAGCGGCGTGGCCTGGACGCGGTAGGTCTTGTCCGCCACGCGGTGCAGGACCGGGTCCGTCGGTTTCTGGTACGGGTTCTTCTTCTTGGCCGTGGAGGGCTTCTCGTGCTCGTGGGGAGCAGGCGGGAGTAATGGCGACGACGTGGGTGTCGTCGACGTGTCCTGCGAGCGCTGCTTTCCGGGCGTCGTAGGTCGACCGTCCGCGTCTCGCAGTTCAGAGGTCGCGTCGGCGTCGCCGAGTTCGGACTGCTGCAGGGTGGGTTCATAGGGAATGGACGAGGTGGTGTGATCGTCATCGGCGGCTCTCCTCTGTTTCTGGTGGTGCTGGGCCCGCGGTGTGCTGTGAGACGCGGAGATGGTGAGAGAGGTGAGGTCGATGTCTTCATCTCGATGGCTGAGGTCGAGGTGCTCTGACGATGGGGACGCGGCCTCGTTGAGCGTGGTGTGCGTTGCGTCTGTAACGGTGGTGGTGTCTCCCTCTGCCGTCACAGTCTGTTCCTGCTGCGAGTCTTCGTTGTTCGGCTGCTCCTCGTAGCCTGACAGTGAGACATTGGCGCTCGCTTCGAAGAATTGCTTCCAGAACTGCGGAAGATGAGCTCTGTCAGCTTGATTGCCCCCTTGATGTTTTTTGGGGAAAGGGAATCTCAGCCAACCTTTGCGCCCTCCCAGACGTCTCTCGAGTGCTCCTTGTACTGCTCGACGATGGGAAGGATCCTGGTTGTAAGGATTTGGTGCGCTCGACTGAAGTTGTGATCAATCTCTGTGAAAACGCGCCCCGTGAGCAATTGTTTCTGATCCTCTGCGTCGAATGTAGGAACAGGGACCACTGTTTACCTTGCAGCGTTAGGGTGATCGACTGCTCGAGTTTCTCCAACTCTTCAGTGAGAGTCAGATTGCGTTGTGCCGGGGGCGCTGGACGCGACATATTGATATTGTATCTGTGCCAATTTCTGCGGTAAGTTTCAGAACTTGTAGACAGTCGAAGCCTGATACTGTCAATCTACAATGTACACAGTGAGTGGTAGATACGATGACATGCCGACGGTTGTCCCACCGCGCGCTGCGGTGGAGGCGGGATGGCCGAAAGCGGCAGCGATCTAGGGCTTGCGGATAAGGGTTCTGCGCATCACATGCGGCGGGGTGTGATTGGCGGGGATGACGCCGCGACTCTCCTAAGTCCGAGACAACAGGCTGCACCATTTCATCTCCCATCCCCCTCTTTCCCTTGCTCGACTTGACTTTTATTTCCTTTGCAGCCTCTCCAGCTTCTTGTCTGGAGCGCATCCTGACAAGATTTTCTTCATCTAAGCATTCAAAATGCCAGCTCCGTTGGCAAAAGGTCAGTTCTACTGCTCGTAAGATGATCTCCCCGGATAAGCCGGGCGGTGTAGCTGATATGCGTTGTCAATGCTTATCGACATGCTTCCTTGCACATGCTCGCTACTCGAGCTCTTGCATTTCATGCGTATTCTATGCTCAAAATCCATGAGTTGTGCTGACTTGCAGAATATCAGGAATCATCATAACCGTCTCCGTTCTCATCGCTGCCGGCATCGCCGTCTATGAAAGTCCTCAGTTTCGACGATGGATCAGTAACTCCCGTCGAAAGATTGCGGTTGCGCTTCACAGTATCGGAGATGAGATCCACCCGAGAGATCAGTCTCGGCCGCTAAGAGAGGATATTTCTATGACTGAAGAGGTTGGTGAAGCGGCTGAGGAGCGGAGGCGGAAAGCTCGGGAGGAGATCAAGCGTCGTGCCGCGCTGCTCGAGGCACGCCGGAGAAAGAAAACCGGCCCCGCCGGGACCTTTGACGAGCTTGTGGATAAAGACGGTAATTTGCGGAAATCCGGTGTATTTGAGGATGATGAGGACCCGTTGGCCAAATCGACGGCCGTCGATACCACGGGCGGCGCGCAGGCCGTCCGCAGACACGATGGGCCACCTGCTTACCACCCCGAAGTCACCGAGACTGGCGAGAAAGATAGGCTGCATATTGCCATTCCTTCAGAAACATCATCCAATCACCCTTCGGAATCTCTCGTTGACCTGACTCCCACCTCAGAGACCTCCCGTGTTGGTCTTGTGAGCCCAGGCCACCATGAGGAGCAGGAACAGGAACCACTCACTCAATCGGAATACTTCTCTATTTCTTCGCGGAGGTCATCAAGCCACACCTTGAGTGTTGCTTCGGACTTTTCTTACGCTCACCTCGGTCACCTGACGAGTCGAGAGAACCAGGATATCAGGAATCCATTCGCCAACCCACAAGGCCATGGTACTGACCATGAGGTTTCTTTTACGCCTTCGATTGCCAGAAGTGCAAGCCATATTCAGAACGAAACTGCCGATGCTTCCTCAGATGGTACATTGAGCGAAATCGGCTATCCAGCTGAGGGCGTCATCACTCCAACCAGCTGGTCTGAAATTGGCAGCGTAGTGAGCGGCGATGACGGCTTCCGTCGTTAAACTCCTCCTTTCTTGTCTCGTTCCTATCTGTTAAGACTCACTTCAGATACAGGAGAATGGACATTTGACGGTACCTACCATGGAGAAACAAACATCCTGGTTGAAGAGACTCCACCTGGGTTTAAAAAAATCACGACTATGCCGACGACAGATTAGCGGATCTAGGGATCTCAAGGCGCAAGGCGTATTTGGATTCTGGGAATGTTGCTTGCATTTTTTGTTTGTTTTTATCGCTTGTCTCTGCGGATACTGCGTCCATTAATCGAACACGGTATAGGTCAACGTGGGAAGGCGTCCTGGGTTTTTTTGCTCTCCGCGACACAGAAATCAGAAAATATTATGTACCTGTCCTGGATGTTGTCGATAACTTGAGTGCCGCTGGCAACTTTACAGCTCCTCACAGGGGTGAGTATATCGTGTTGTGCATTTTAACGAGATCGTACCGACGTGAATGCTATCTTGATGCGGTTATTGGAGACATGAAAGCCAATGCTTGCATTTATTCTACTTTCAAGTTAAAGCATTGACCCAGCCCCGTATACCTCCTTCCCAAGGCTGCATTCCCACTACCGGGGCTGAATGGATGTCGCTCTCCAAGGAGACAGGTCTGTTCCCAGACCAGTTCCTAACAGTTGAATCCCGCTAGAGGTCAGCACTAACATTGTGTTGTGATATTTCCATGCAGTAGTATGGCTGCAGGCATGCTCCTTCATCTATGCGTACTCTGTAAGCTGGCACCTTGTCTAGAGCTAGATCATAGCGCTGAAGCAAACTCGGGATTAAAATTCCAACTAGGGCTTTGTTGTTCTATCCAACTTTGTCCTATTACGATGAATGCACAAAGAAGTGCGGGATGAACAGGAAAAAATATGAATATTGGGAATTTGAGCATTTGGAAACTACCCAGCTAGTCCCTTTCCATAACAAAGGCTGAGAATTTCATTGGAGTAGATGTATGGTGTAAATCCCTGCCAGCAGACGCCAGGGAAGGGGGCAGCAAACATGCAGAGGCTCCAACTCGACAAAGCTGAAGTTTTTTGATGCAGCCGGTTGTTGTGTAAACAGTAGTTCCAGTCTTGGTGTATGAACGTGCACAACAGAACCGCAATCACGTCAGAGACCCTGCTCCTGCATGAAGGCGGTGTTGGTCTGAAGCCACCCTGGTTAGTTCAGAGATACGCGCTGTACTAATTGGGGACTATGATATGACCCCAAGCCCGGACATCTTGGCCTTAGAGCTTAGCCCCATACCCCGGTCCATTTTTTTCACGCCTCCTGATAATTTGTGCTCATTGGAGGTCAACTATCAACACTTCTGTATCTAAGGCTACCACTCCTCCGTCCCGGGATGCCGACCCCTTGGCGAGCATCATGATAAGGAGTTGATGGATACTGCGACGGTCCGAGCCGCATCTCCACTTTGGAAGCTTCTTGACTCGCGTGGGATTGGATGTCGCGTCGGGATCCTTCGAGGTCGAATGTTACACTGCGGATTTTCTGATAACGATCGATGGCGCTCTCGAGAGGGGCACCAAATCCGGCAGGATAAATACTGGGCCATTGACAACGCTGTCGCTGGTGCTTGTTGCTCTCGAAAATTTCCCCTATGCTATCATGTGGAGTTTTCCAATTGCGTATCTGAGTCGTAAAGAACGATGAAAACCCCCGACATCACAACCTCTTCGGCCGGTGGCAGCGATGCCGGCCCTGACAATGGTTACATCCCGCCCCGGAAGCGGAAGCTGTACGACCCGGCTGTATCTTTCGAGGAGTACCACTACTACGCACTCCAGACCCGGGCAGAAGAGGAAACGCTGCCCGAGAAAGCCAACACGGCCGGCATCCTCCAGATCATCTTCTCGCGGAAGCCTCAGCATCCAGACACGAGTTCTAGCGAGAGTCCATCACCACGGTCTCGCGAAAAGGACGTTGAACAGGAGCAGAAAGGCCCCCAAAATGCAGACTCGACCGGCGGTGCTGCACGCGCTGTCATCGACGACGAGGAGTGGACGAACGCGTCGAGGGCCATGAGGACTGCAACCGCCGGAGCATGTTTCTACCTCATCACCACCGATATCCTTGGGCCGTTTGGGGTTGGCTTCGCTCTCGGGACCATGGGATGGGGCCCTGGCATTGCTCTGTACACGGTGTTTGCGTTGATGGCTGGATAGTAAGCGCTGCTCTTTCCCCACTCCCCTTCTCTCTCGCTGGGAAAGCCGTCTCTGATCTGTCTTTTCAGCTCGGGCTATCTGATCTGGAAGTGTTTTATGGGCCTGGACTCCTACCAGTTTCCTCTGAAGAACTATGGAGATCTCGCCTTTCGCGTCTACGGCCAGACTGCCCGCCAGTGCTTCAACCTTCTGCAGTCGGTTCAGATCCTGTTCACCGTGGGCCTGTTCATCATCAGCAACGGCCAATGCATCTCGCAGATCTCAAAGTTCCGCCTCTGCTACGCCATCTGCTGCATCATCTGGGCCGTCTGCGGGTTTGGCCTGGGCCAGATCCGCACGCTGAAGCGCTACGGCCTGCTTGCAAATGCTGCCGTCTGGATCAACCTGCTGGTGATGTTCATCGCGATGGGCGCGATGGCACACAGCCCGCCCAACTATGCCATCGCGACGCTTGGTTCAGCCGGCGCGGCCGTCGACCCGGCATCAGTCACGCCAGACCCGGTCACCGGTGAATATCCCCCCGTCAGACATTACGTTGGTCTCCCGAACCCGAAGAGTTTAATTGGGAGTATCAACGGCCTCATGCAGGCGGTATACGCCTACGGCGGTGCACATCTGTTTGTGGAGTTCATGGCGGAGATGAGGAGACCGCGGGATTTCCTGAAGGCGATGTGGGCGGCTCAATTCTTCATCTATGCATGCTATCTTGTACACGGTAGTTACGTGTACTATTTCCAGGGCCAGTACGTCTTTCGTCCTTCCTTTCCAACTTCCATCACACGAAAATTCAAGGTCTGGCTGACATGATCCACGATGTACTGCAGATATGCCTACCAGATCTCCTACCAAGGCGTCTCTCGCTACGCACTGCAAACCGCCGGGAACACGCTCGCCGTCCTCAGTGGAACCATCGCAGCCGGCCTCTTCGGCAACATCGGCCTCAAAGTGCTGTACAACAACGTCCTGATGGACATCTTCCACGCGCCGCCCCTCAACACCAAGAAGGGCAAATACCTCTGGACCATCCTCGTGCCGGTCTACTGGACCACGGCGTTCGTCGTCGCCGCCACCATCCCGGACTTCTTCGGGCTGGTCTCCGTCGTGGCGGCTTTCGCCATCGTGCAGTTCACCTACTCCCTCCCGCCGTTCCTGGCGATCGGGTATTTCGTCCAGCGCGACGCCATCCAGGACGGGGAGGGGTTCGATCCTGCCACGGGCCGTGTGATACGGCATGATACCGGACTCCGACGCTGGGTCCGCGGCTTCTTCGCTGGGCCGGTGCTGATGAACGTGGGGAACGTGCTGTATATGGGAGCGGCGCTCGCGACGGCGGGTTTAGGAGCGTATGCGGGCATCCAGGGCATGATCGACGTGTTTAAGAACCCGCAGGTCAACGCATTTACGTGCACGAGCCCGCTGAATTTGAATGCGTAAAGTCGACAAAAGTTGGCGTCAAATCTCTGTTCTGATTTCAGATGGATTTATTATATCTTTTCTTTTTGGATACATTAAAAAAGAGCAGATCGATTATACCTACCTTTCCCTGCATCTTAGATCACTTGGATCCATTCTGCAACTGTCGATGGACGACTTCTCGCGACTGATTCTCACTTTCTTTTCAAATCAAATGCAGCTTCTTGATGACTCAGTCAATAGAAACCGGCTAATTGACAGTATGTATGAAGGCAACAGAGTGACTTCAGAAGCAACAGTTCGGAACAACGAAAAACTGGCTAGGTATCTAGTCGACTTCCGGGGACCTTCCTATCGGCTCTGCGTCAAAGGAAATCCCTGCATACATACAAGGGTCCTTCGTGGGCCAGGACTGTGTCTATAAATAAAGCTCCCGCACGGTGATGTATATCAAACAACGCTATTATAATGCCAAGATCCAAGGATTCGTAAGTTGCGCAACTAACTAACTAACTAGTTAATGCTTCGGTCTTACTAATCCATTTCTTGCAGATACCCCGGGGTGATGATGTTGTCGTCGAGACATGTGGAGGTGATGACGACAGTATAAATGAGAATGATCCACGATTAATGCAAGCATCCTTTTGTACTGAGCGATATTGACCGCACGCATACAGCCGGTCCATCGAAGCAACAGGCAACGACAACTTATGGTTACCTCCTTCAAGAGAAGATGATGGAAAGCGTGGATTGAGCTAGGGTTGCGGCAGAGGACCGGAGGAGTGACCGCTTGCAGGCCCGGCGGTTCGTCAGCGCAAGGAAAGCTGCCAGATGATCTCGACTCCCCAGTGCCGACACGCGCAGGCCGGGGATGCCATGTCATGCGGTGCCCTGCCAGCCTCCCGCCGTATCCGTGGCGACGTATCAGCGAAGACGCCTCCAGAGCGACCGGCGATGCCAAGGCGCGCCAAGAGACAGCGGGTCGTCGGATGCCGGCTAGCGACACGCCGTGGGGGCTGGTCTCGCGACCTTTTCTCGAAGCTGGACGTGTATCTATACAAGCCTCTGTCGGTCTGCAGGACGGAGGAGGACGTACCGACCCGAGTCTGGGGAAGGGCGGCGGTTCTCGACCGCTGCTGGCCGCCTGCGATTGGCTGCGCGCTCGGCGGTGGCGTCTGAGACGGCCCTCGCTACGCCCAACGCGGAAGGGCAGCACGCGCCGGCCTGCACCGCCAGCGACAGAGTCTCCGCTGCTGCGTCGCCTCTCCTCGTCGCCGCTGCTGGGATCTCGTCTGCGCCGGGACCTGGCGTCCTGCTTGCTCTTCCGCCTCCTATTCTTCATCAATCGCGTCCCTGCGCTTCCTTCCCGACCGGACCTCCGACGCCGATCCGATATATTGATACACTCCCCCCCTTCCTCCCTCCTCCTCGCGGCGACATTCCGCCAGATCCGCTCTGTCGGACAAGGACAAAACGAAGCCGTTAGAGCGCGGAATGGTTCGGCTTGACCGGAACCCGCCAGTCCTGATCCCTGAGACCGCCTGCTCGTGCATCCCCAGCTTCTTCGGAGGGCACGTCCGCCGCGACCATCACCCGCAATTCTGATATACATACGCACGAGAAAGGCCCGACGGTGCTCTCGCGATCCTGATCCTCGCTCGAGCCGTCCTCGTCGACATCATCCAGCCGCCGTGCGCACGAGACACAGGCGCAGTGGGTTCCAGAATGCAAGGGAAGCGGTGACAGCGCTTGGAGAGTACATACACATATATATCCGGACGCACGACCTCAAGACATGAAATATCTGGGGCGCTTAGCCCTGTGGATTGCCGCATTATGTCCCGCCACGACTTGGGCGCTTCCCCCGCCTCCGGGGTCGTCATCCGCCGAGCGCCGTGACAACGGGATAAATCCGCAGGAGGCCGCGGACCTCATCCAGAAGGAGTACAAGTACTTCCACGAGCCAGGCGGCGGCGACCTGATGGGCCACTACGACTCCCGCTTCTACCATGGCATCGTGTCCTACGAGGAGCGGACCGACACCCTGACGCATATGATCCGCGCCTATCTCAACTTCTTCCGCGAGAAAGGCCTGGAGACGTGGATCGCACACGGGACGCTGCTGGGCTGGTGGTGGAACGGCAAGGTAAGACGTGCATTCATTCCCCAACTTCTTCCTGCTTTCTGTTCTCCCTCCCGCCTGCAATCTGCATGCACCACCGCGCATGGGCTGACGTGGTATGCCGGCACCAGATGCTCCCGTGGGACTGGGATATCGACACGCAGGTGACGGACACCACCCTGGCCTACATGGCCGACCACTTGAACCAGACCGTCGCGGAGTACGTCTCCGCGGACGGCAAGGTGAAGCGCAAGTACCTGCTCGACGTCAACCCGTGGTCCCGGCAGCGGTTCCGGGGCGAGGGGCTGAACATCATCGACGCGCGGTGGATCGACATCCGGAACGGCCTGTACATCGACATCACGGGCCTGAGCCAGCTGCACCCGGACACGGAGCCGGGCGTCTGGCAGTGCAAGAACTTCCACAAGTACCGCACCGAGGATCTGTTCCCGATGCGGCTCACGACCTACGAGGGCGTGCCGGCCAAGGTGCCGTACAAGTACGACGAGATCCTGGTCCAGGAGTACACGGAGAGAGCCTTGACGGCGACCCAGTTTCACAAGTGAGTGTTCTTTCCCCCGCTGGTCTGATCTCTTGTCGACGGCATGGTGCTGACCCTTGGGTAGCCACACCTGGAACCCCGAGCTGAAGGAATGGGTTCCGGATATCCCGCCGGATCAGATGGAAATCACCAAGTAGGAAGGCGAGAACATCGCGACATGAGACAGAAGCATTACGCTCGACGAGCTCGCAAGTCCTTTGGCCTGCTCGACCACATCTTCCCTGGGTCACCTGACTTCTCTACGGCACGACTCGTATATTCCTGATCATTTCTCCAGCAACAGCTCTTCCCAGTACATAGCAGCGCATTGTTTCGCCAGTATATATTCGATTCTATGACCATACCATATGCTCTCGCATCTCGATCTATATAAGATTTTGGCAGAGAGCATCTGGCTTGTCTGTACTGCGTTTAACCTCTGTTCTATCCTTGTGAATAATCACATACGTGGTATATGTTTTGGACACTAATGAAGTAGTGATGCTCTTGTCATGATCTTCTTAGGGGATGGGGACGTGATCTGGAGGAAGGCTCATTGGAGCGGCGGAAGGTTGCATCTCGCCGGTCGTTTATATCGATTTTTTGGATACCTTGTACTGTACTAACTTGTTTGGAAGAGTTGGAAGTACATACAATGGAAGAACAAATTTTATACACAGTCTATCTTCATTGGCCTCTTGAAACTGTCTTGCATTCAATTGAATATCTGGATGATCTCGAGCTTGGGGCGACATTGGTTGAGGCCAAGCTTCGAAGGAACCGTGGGAAGGACGTTGTTCCGCGCGGGTGTCGAGCTTCCTGACGGGAGATGGAACTTCCCGTTCCACGGCCGTGGAGCCATGTCTGCAAGAAGTTTCTGAAATCCTGATATTATTGTCCTCGATCACCGAGGGCATCACGGTCACGTGCGCAGCGCCTCCGCTGACAAACGCGGCGATGGAAGGCGACAGACGCGGAGAGAAACCTCTTGTCTTCTTATCATCTCCCTCTCCTCTTCCCTTTGTTTCTTCTTCTCTCCTCGACTATTCCTACTCCACTCTGACACAATGGCATCCGCAGAGGTCGACTCGCCGCCTGGCGCACTCGCAACGAGCCACAGCATGTCCGACAGCCCGCCCGCCGCGTCCGCCTCCGCAGCGGCAGCGGACTTGTCCTCGGACTCGATCACCCTCACCATCCACCACCACGGCGCGCCGCACACCTTCTCCCTGCCCAGCACCGCCACCCTCCAGGACCTCTCCGCCGCCATCGCGGCCGACTTGCTCGTCCCGCCCGAGAACCAGAAGCTCCTGATCGCGCCCAAGCCAGGGATGCAGAAGCCCCCGTTCCCACCGACCCCGCTGGCCACCTTGCTCCCCGAGACTGTGACCTCGTCGCCCAAATTCAAGATCACCCTCCTGGGCAGCAAGGCGCAGGAGATTGAGGACCTGAACGCCTCTGTCTCGAACACGCGGAGACGACTCGAGGCCCGCGCAGCAGCCCTACGATCCTCCCGCGCGACCCCCTCATCCTCCGCCCGGCGAGTCGGAGGAATCCACACCCTCTCCTCCCTCTCCGATTCCCCAGACAACTACACCTTCCACCGCCTCCTCCCCCTCTCCTACCTCCCCAACCCAGAGCGGAGCCTCGCCTTCCTCATCCGCCTCCGCGACGACCCGGGCATCCGCTACGCCATGCAGAAACACCGCTTCTCCGTGCCCCTCCTCACCGAAATGGACCCCGCATTACACACCACGGACTCGTCCCGCACGCTGGGCCTGAACCGCAACAAGGGGCAGGTCATCGAGCTGCGTCTCCGCACGGACGCGTACGACGGGTACCGCGACTACCGCACGATCCGGCGCACGCTGTGCCACGAGCTGGCTCACTGCGTGTACAGCGACCACGATCGCGATTTCTGGAACCTGACGCGGCAGATCGAGGAGGAGGTGGAGCGGGCGGACTGGACGCGGGGTGGACATAGACTTTCTAATGAGGAGTTCTATAATCCGGCCGACTGGGAGGAGCAGCAGCAGAGGGGAAGGGAGGAGGTCGACGCGGGAGGGTGGACCGGCGGAGAGTTTGTCCTTGGAGGCCTCAAGGAGGATGCTGTCGGGAGGGAGCATGATCGTGTCGAAGGTCGCCCCGCCGGGGTGGAGGATCGGCGAGAGATCCTGGCGCGGGCGGCGGAGGCGCGGTTGCGGAAGGAGAAGGAGAGGGGGAGGGGAAGGAATCGGGAGGGAAAGTCATAGATCCCCTCCTCCTCCTTCTCTTCCTTATTTCCCCTCTCTCTTTACGTGTCTCTCTCATGCTGTGCTGGGTCCCGGCATATCTGCTTGTTGCGCCCTCATTTAATTCCCCGCTGATACGATTGACGTGATATGATACCCCGATGCCGATACCGATAGAGCAATGCGGCGGTTAATTATAATTGTGTACTTATCTAATTAATTAGATATATCCTGCTTTCTTGCCATTGGATGGATGGATGGATGGATCAGATCAGTCAGGCGCGGCGCTGTGGCTGTGTCTGTGTCTGGATTCTTTCTGATCTGATGATCAACTTGGAAGAAGAGACTTAGCATAGCAATAATAGCATAATAACATGGGAAGGTGAGTGAGTATAGAGTCAGAGATTGGCGCTGTGCAATTGACAGAATTGCATCCCCGCTTGTTTTCTCTTTTTCACTGATGATGACGGAGTGACGATCGATTCTGATTATTTATATTCTTCTTAAGGTTGTCCCAGTTCCCACTCTGATCTGATCTGATCTGATCTGATCTGAATAAGAAAGAGTGGATCGGATTTTGGATTGGATTGGATTGGGATACAACCCTTAAGAATATATGATAGAGGAGATTTCTGTCTGAATTGTGATCATCGCGCGCACATGCGCATATCTCCCACATTTTTTTCTTTTCATATAAACAGGTTAAGCTAACTAACAATAATCAGCTTCTGTTTCTGTTTTGCAGCAGAAGGAATGGAAGGATCATGATGGTGATTCGCAAGACCAGGACTGGACTACCCCTGGGGATACTCACTCACTCACCCATCTCGATGATGATGATGAATAAACCCCCAGTTAAAGATCTATCTCCCCTGTCTGGCTGCACAGTTAGTTAATGTTAATTCAAGCATGTTGCCGGTTAGTTTAGTTGCCGGTGAGTTGCCTGGCCAGAAACCCAGAACCCAGAACCCAGAACGCCACGGTAGTATGTATAGGATGGGGATGGGCTTTCTTCCTGGCTGTGATGTTATTACTAATTTAACTGGCATGGTAAATGAAATGATAATCAGTAAAGTAAGTTAGGTCGGTAGGTAAGTAGGTAGATAGGTATCTCTCATTTTATTTTCATTCCTGTCCCCCCCCCCCCTTTCCCTCCCCTTGTTCCCTGATGTGAAGTGTGTGTGTGTGTATGATGGCAATGATGATGACTGGAATTGATTCTTTGTCTGAATAAAAGTTGATACCATTACCCTTTTGAATTTTTTAGATGTGAAATAAATATGATGGAGGAGATTTCTGTCTGAGTTGTCATCACACACACACACACACACACATATATATATATACACGTGTTTTGTCTTCTCATGTTAAAATCTTAGTGTAATAGCTACATATATGAACAGAAACAGAATAAGCTGACTAATAATAATGGACTTTCCGTTCTGCAGGCAGCAGAAGGATCAGATCGATTGATCAATCGATCATGACCACCAGGTGACCAACCAAACAGATCAGGTCAGGTCGCATGGGTCTGGAGTCCTGGCCTGGCCTGTGTGACGGCGCTCAGGCATAGTAAATTATGCATCAACTATGGTAGCTAGTCTACACAAGATCCAGAGCATAAGGAAAGAAGAATTGTAGGCATGGTAGGAGTTCCAAGACATGGGCAAATTAGTGTAGCAGAACTCTGCCGCCTACTTCACCGCCTTCTGCCTGTCAGTCCACGCCGCGCCATCACAGCCTGGTCTGGTCTGGACTTGCCCCTGCACTGCCCCAGGGGCCACTCACTCACTCACTCACTCACTCACTCATCGCTAGACCTATGACAAACCTCCAGTAGTTAGGGCTGCTTGCTTGCTCTGGTGCCCCTAGATTAAATGAATGGGCTGGCTTCCAGTGCTTCCCAGGGGGCACATCTACATAGCGTCTTCTGGTTTTCCCCCTTCCCTCTGACAGTTAATTAAGACTCAAGGGACCCCCTCCGTCCTTGTCTTTACGTACACTTGATCCGTCTCCACAGCCCTTGGAGATTGGAAATCTGTGAGAGATAGATAGATAGATGGATGGATGGATAGATAGGCCCTTTTTGGGGGACTTTGTGTTCGAACAACGGACGTTAAATTACTTAGGTATTATTATTATTATATCTCAACGATTACATATCACTCTGTAAAGGTAGGGGGGAAAAAAATGCAACTATTACTATCATTACTACTGCCAAAAAATTTCAACATGCAACGTGCAAAAAATGCAGGTTCTCTTTTCCAACCCCCAGAGACCTCATCCAAGACCAAGAAGATGCTAAAGATCTAAACCTGCTCGTTTACAAACAACCCCGCCATCCCCTGCCCCGTCCCGATGCACATGCTCGTCACAAGCACCCTCTTCCGCGTCCTCCGCGCCTCGCTGAGGATCGTCACGATCTGCCGCGCCCCCGTCGCGCCCAGCGGGTGGCCCAGCGCGATGGCGCCGCCGCGCGGGTTGACCTTGGCGTGGTCCAGCCCTAGCCTGTCGAGGCAGTAGACGGCCATGGAGGCGAAGGCCTCGTTGATCTCGTAGATGTCGACGTCGTCCTTGGACAGGTTGAACTGGGCAAGCAGCTTGGGGATCGCGGCCGTGGGGCCGATGCCCATGATGCGCGGCGGAACACCGGCCACGGTGGCGCCGCAGAATTTGGCCAGGATGGGCTGGTTGAGCTCGATGGCTTTGGAGCGGCGCATGAGGAGGATCGCGGCGGCTTTTTTTTGGTCTCCATGTCAGTGTCATGTACATGTACAGGACCTTGGTCCAGTCCGGGAGGGATATAAGAGAAGGTACTCACCTCCATCCGTAACCTGACTCGCGTTCCCGCCCGTCGTCCGATTCCCCCACTGCGGGAATGCGGGGCGGATCTTGCTCAGCGCCTCGTACGTGGTGCCGTACCGGATACCATCGTCCCTCGTGAGGGTGACCGTCTTCTCCTCGCCCGTCTTGGGATCCTTGACCTTGGTCGTGATGGGCACGATCTCATCGTCGAACCACCCGGCCGTCTGCGCCGCCTCCGCACGGCGGAACGACTCGACCGCGTACCGGTCCTGCATCTCGCGCGTGATGTTGAACTCGTCGCCGACGTTCTCGGACGTCTGGCCCATGGGCTGCATGCAGTCGGCGGCCTCCTGGTTCCGGAGGATCTCCTCGTGGAAGGGGCGCGGGAGGCGGTCCCCGGAGGAGGACATGGACTCGGCGCCGACGGCGATGCCGATGTCGATGGCGCCCAGGCGGATCTGGTTCGCGATGTCCTGGACGGCCTTGAGGCCCGACGAGCAGAAGCGGTTTACGGACGAGGCGCCCGCCGTGTGGGGGATGCCGGCCGCGAGGGCGGCGGCGCGGACGAGGTAGGCGGCTTTGCCGTCGCCGACCTGCATGCAGATGTCGAGCTGTTAGCAATATCCTGTCTCCTCGGACTGAAAGAAGGGGGGAAGAGGCAGCTCACATTCCCAAGACACACATCCTCAATCAGCGCCGGATCCAGCTTCGACCGCGCAATCACCTCCTTCAGCAGCGCGTAGATCATGTAGTCGAGATCCGTGTCCTTGAAGCCGCCCTTGTTGGCCTTGGTCAAGGGCGTGCGCACCGCCAGCGTGATGACCACATCGTCAGGGTTCTTCTGCGTACTAACAACAGCAGCAACAACCGTCAGACACTGTGCAAATGTACCCGACAATGTGGATAGAATAGAACCGGACTCACATGGCGGCGACGCCGCTGCTGGCGCTCGAGGAGGGCCTCAGGTGGTTCAGGATGGAGGACAGCCGTTCCGTTGCCATGGTGGAGGTGAGCCGTCAGGAGTAGCTACTTAGCAGTGTTGAATGCTGTCTGCAAGTTCCAGCAAAATCAGAGCTTGTTAGCAGATCCAATGCCTATTCCAAGAGCAGAGAAAAAAGCATCTACAGTACATCCAAAAACACAAGCAGCAGACACACACAGAAGGCTAAGACGAAGAAGAAGAAGAAGAAGAAGAAGAGAAATAGGATAGAAACTGTAATAAATCCCAGTCGGAAGAATTCCTATTATAATAAAGTTCCGCCAGACACAGAAAATGCGGGGAAAGCACCTAGGTCCAGATAAATCCACGAGATGAGGAGGTGGAGCGTCGGATCCAGTCCAATGGCGACAGAACTTGCAAGGGGAAAAGAAAAGTCTGCCTACTTACCGGAATAATGATGACACTGGCTGGAAGATCGCAAAGACCTGGTATGGGATATCAGAGAGTAAGAGACGGGGGATGCGGAGGACGACGTCTCCGCCTCTTGTTGCACGACCGAGAGCGACAGGCGGACCGAGGCACTTGCGGCGGGTGGGCCGATGTACTCGGTACTTGGAGACGCTGCCGGCACAGCTGGGGCAGCGAGGTACCTGGTACCTAGGGGCGGTCTCGGCAACTCGGTCCTGATAAGTAATCACTTGCCAGGCAGACAGATAGCTATCTCCTCGACAGTCACCTACGGTACCTCTGCATCTATTCCCCATTGAATCCTACGTCCAGAGCTGAATGTCTCATCGAAAGCTCGTGATTCATTGCAACTTCCTCTGTATTACCACTACCTGTATGCTACCTATTTCTCCCGAGATGTCGACCAACCATATCTTCACTTTTCAAGGCATCTTCTATCTGCAGCTTCTCTCTGCTCTAGAAGGACGTCTGCTGTCATCAAAGGGGGAACGGAGGAGGCCCAGATGCCTGCTCCCAATGTATCGTGACCAGAGAAAGGGAATTCAAGAAGAAGAAAAACGAAAAAAAAAAACACGCGATCTACATCATAAAGTCTGAAAGAAAAGATTGCAAAATCCGCGCCATCCATCCGGACCTATGCGAACACATGCAGCCAAAGGTGAAAACTCGTCGTCAGTGGATCATCTACTCCTTCATCTCATCGCCCTCGCCCTCGCCCTTCTCGGGCTCGGCGGGAGCCGCGGCCTGCTCGCCTTCGGGGGCGGGAGCCGGGGCGTCCTTCATCTCCGTGTCAGCCCCCTCGGCTTCTTGCTTCTTCTTCTTCTCCTCCTCCTCCGCCTTCTTCTTGGCTTCCTCTTCCGCTTTCTTGGCCTCCTCCTCGGCGCGCTTCCTCGCGGCCTCCTCCTCGGCGGCCTTGATGGCGGCCTGGCGTTCGGCCTCGAGCTTGTCCTGGTAACGCTGGATGATGGGGCCCGCGATGAAGCGGATCTCCTCCATCTTCGAGACGTAGACGGCCTTGGTGGTGTCCTCACCCTCGTCGTAGAGCCAGTCCTGCAGGACCCTGTCAGTAAAAAAAAAAAGGCCACATCGATTGACTGTGGTGACGGCAGGTGAAACTCACCTCGGTCTCGGTCAGCTTCGCCCTCAGCTTCTCCTTCTCTTCCTCGCTGGCGAACTCAGAGTAAGTAGTGTCGATCTTGTCGCGCAGCTCGTAGATGAACGACTCGAGCTCGTTCTTCTTCTCGTCGGTCTCCGCCACCAGCTTGTCCTCCATGGCCATGGTGTTCTCACGTTCGATCCAGGCCTGCTTGGTGGCCTGGTCCAGGGAGGTGGTTCCGGAAACGATCGGCAGCTCTCCCTTGCGGACCTGCTTCTTGACCTTGCGGACCTTCTTGGGCTGTTCGGGTTCGCCGTTGGGAGCATCGGTCTCCATGGCCTGATCGAAGGGTCAGGAGAAGTCCCGATGCCCAAGGGGGAAGATCTAGGACTTACATCTGGATCCTTCTTCTCACCCTCTTTCTTCTCATCCTCTTTCTTCTCGCCCTCTTTCTTTTCACCCTCCTTCTCCTTCTCCTTTTCCTTCTCCTTGTCTTTCTCCTCTGGAACAGGCTCCTCGATCTCAACGTCCTCCACATAGTAACCAGACTCGACGTTCAGGATGCCGTGCAGGTTCAGTCTGGCCTTGAGCTTGCAGATCATGAAGTCATCGTTGGCATCAGCCTTGACTCCCTTGATGGAGAAGCGTCCGATCCAGGGGCTGATCTTGCCCGGGAGCATTTCAGGCTTGGAGTAGCGGGCCTCCAGGTCGAAAGGTTGCTTGCGGTAGAAGGTCAGGATCTTGGTGGAAGGCAGCGTGTTGCCTCGGTTGAAGACGGTCAGGGCGGTGTCTTCGTCGGGGATGTCGGGGGACTGCTCCCAGGTGAACTCGATGGGGTAGTTGACAATGTCGTGCACGGAGAAGTCGCGCACACGGAAGGCGGGCGAGAGGATGGCGCAGCTGAAAGTGCATCCACGGGCGACGGCCTCGTCCTGGTTGAGGGTGAAGGAGAGAGGCTTGCCGAAGAATTTGCTGATCGCCTCCTTGATGGCGGGGACACGAGTGCAGCCACCAACCATCTCGATGCTGTCGATATCCTCGGGCTTGAGCTTGGCCTCCGCAAGCGCCTGCTCCAGGGGCACGTGGAGGCGGTCCAGGAGGGGCCTGACCATCTCCTCCAGCTCCTCACGCTTGACGAAGGCGCGAACGTCAACATCGTCCATCAGCGACTCGATGTTCATGGGCGCCGCAGGGTTGGCCGATAGCACCTTCTTGAGCTTCTCTGCCGCGACGAGGGTGCGCGCCCAGGCCTTGGGGTTGCTCCGGATGTCGACCTTGAACTTCTCCTTGAACTCCTCGGCGAAGTGGTCAACAAGCGCCTTGTCGAAGTCGCGACCACCGAAGTGGCGGTCCCAGGCCGTCGCCTTGACGTTCAGCTCGCCCTTCCGGAACTCCACGACGGAGCAGGTGTAGTTGCTGTATCCAATATCGACGAACACCACCCGCCGTGGCTTCTCCTCCGCGGTGGGGAGATCAAGCTTGGTGATGCCGTAGCCGAGGGCAATGGCGGTCGTATCGTTGATGAGTCTCAGCGTCTTCAGGCCGGCGATCTCAGAGGCGTCGAGCAGGGCTCTCCGCTGGACATCGGTGAACCAGGCGGGCACGCTGATGACCACGTCGGAGACCGGAAGCTTCACCTCCTTCTGGGCGATGGCCTTGACCTTGCCCAGGTACATGGCCACAAGTTGCGTCGCGGTGAACTTTTCCTTCTTGCCCAGGTAGGTGACCTCGACACCCACCTGGCCGTTGACATCGCACAAGGGGGCCGTGGTGAACTGCTGCTCGATCTGGACATCGGGATCATCGAAGGTGCGGCCCAGGAGGCGCTTCAGGTTGCCGACGGTGTTCTTGAGGTTGGTGATCTCTTGCGTCTTGGCGGCCTCTCCAAGATATCTGCTCTTGGGGCCGAAACCGACGAGGGTCCTGGAAGCAAGGTCAGCTGGGATCCTCCAACAAGGAATTAAGGGGCAAAGGTTGGAACGTACGGAGTGGCTCGGTTCGAGACCTCATTTGCGATCTGCAGAATTGAGCAAGATCAGTCAGTCCCATGTCGTAGAAGCGCGAGTTTTGAGAAATGCCCAAGGCTAGGGCGGGTAGCAGGGCGGGGCCGAGGGAGGAGGTACGCACAATGTCGATACCCTTGTTCCTGGCAACACCGATTTTGGTGCTCTGGGTACCCAGATCTATGCCGACAACGCTCATCGTGGGAAGAGATCTATGCGGTTAACGGGGGATCTGGAGGCGTTGTAGGGGAATCGAAAAGGGGGGGGGGGGGGGGGGTTAGAGGGCGGAAGGGTCGTCGTGGTGGGCGTGGAGGATAGAATTTGCAGGGCGCGACTATCAGGTGGTGATAAACGCTGAGGTGGGCTGGGCTCGGCGGGGGAGGGGGGCTTGCTTCTCGTTCGTCGAGCGGACGGCCAGCACGGGCTCTCGCAGAGGTTTCTGGGAGAGAGTCGAGCACGCAGGCTCAGGCGTCAGGACAAGGTGGTCGAGGGAGTAGAGAGAGAGAGAGAGAGAGAGGAAGAAGAGAAGAAGGATGACAACGACTCTGACAAGGAGGTGTGCAGGAGCGCAACGGTCGAGGCCGCTGTTCTTCTTGCTGCTGCTGCTTTGATGAGGTCGAACCTTCTGGCTCCGTCTCGATCCTTCCGCCGTCACACCGCCTTGGCGCCCCGCGGCAGAATTCACGTGCGCGCCTCACCGCCGCCCGCGGGGCGCGCGCTCGCTGGCGGAGACAGGCCATTACCTAAGACAAACCCGCCAGCCCTCGTTGCTCATCCCGAGGCTGCCTCTCGAGAGGCGTGGCGCGAGCCTTGGGGCCTGCTGGCATCCGCTGCGATCGGGCTGGGCGTGCTTGGGTGCCCATGGCCGCCCTGCCTGCGCGCTGCCAGACCCCTCCTGCTCGCGGTGGTTCGCCAGGATCTGTCCCGGGCGCGCCCCACCGCTGGCCAGAGAGCCTGAGAGGCTGGGCTGAGCTGGTGACGTCGAGGCTGGTTGACGTAGCAGCGCTGCAAACACCCAGGTCCTACGACAGCAGATGGACAGACGTCGATGCCACTCGTCGATTACTACTAACGGACTACATAGAAACCAATGGTAAGAGTACAGTACATACCCCCCCCCCGCTACACCATCTCGTCGCGCTCCCGGGCCTTCTTCCGCAGCCACTTCTTGCGCAGCTTGCGCCGCTGCGACCCCGCGGGCGTCTCGGCCTCGGGCGGCGGGTGATCCGCCTCATCAGCGCCTTCCTCGTACGGCCGCTCCGGGCTGCTCCTGCCCAGCGGGCTGCGCATCGGGCGCAGCGGCCGCGACACCTCCAGCGTCGCCTCGGGCACGCTGAGCGGCGCGCTGCGGTTTGTCGGCATGGGCGACAGGAACGACGGCGTCTCCAGCGTCTCGGGCGCCGGGCTCTTCTCCAGCGACAGCGGCGTCCACGTCGCGCTTTTGGCGTCGTCGCCGTCGCCCGGCTCCGCGAGGAAGCTGGACGACCGCTGCGCCTGCCGGGCCAGGTACAGCTTCGCCTGGTCCTCCTCCCCCATGAGGCTCTCCACGCGGCGCGGCAGGCAGATCGAGTTCGACCCCGTCGTCATCGTCGAGTCGAACGAGTCGCGCGGGTGGAGGGGGATTCGTGGCACCTCGGGCATCTCAGCCATGAGCTGGGAGAGGGTTAGCCCTGAGTCATTCGCGTTGACGTAGTAGCCGTTGGGCAGTTGCTCGGCCGCGGCGAAACGCCCTTCGACCAGCTCCGACGGGTGGATCGGAACAGCCTCTTTCCTTTCGTCCCCGGCTCGGAAGGTGTCCACCTTGACATTCAACTCGTCCCCCTGTGCGATGGCCTGCTCCACGGCTTCTCGGGGCGTGGTGTTCTCGTCCGCCGCGGCGGCGTCAGCCCGCGGCCCTCCCCAGGTCCGCTGTCCCGCGGTGAAGATCCCGTACACCATGTACAGCCAGTTGAAGAACGGGTTCAGGATGAACATCAACGGGTAGAGCCATGCCTTGAAGCGCTTCAGCTTCAGCCCGAAGTAGAACATGAGGAGGTAGTTGAGGCCCAGGGAGACGGCGATGAAGCCGACCGGCAGGTTTTTGATCTTGTTGGACGTCGTAATGATCGAGATGACCATGATGAAGAAGAGCAGTGCGGTGGTCCGGATCGTATTCTGCATGAAACGCACCAGGCATAGCAGAGGATACCGTTTCCACAGTCGGATATCAGTCAGCATGCAGGCCTCGTTGGTGATGAATCCGAGGAACCACCGGCGTCGCTGCTTCAGGAGGCTTCGGAAGGTCTGCACCGCTTCCGTCTTGCAGAACGCACTCGTGCACATCTGGATTTGATATCGTTCCTTGGCTCCGATCATGAACAGGTGCGTGAGCCAACGGTCCTCCCCCAGATGACATTTTCCAAAGTCGAAAAGGTCTTCACACTGCTCTGCTTTGTCCGCAAAGTAATACTTGGCCATCTTGCGGAAGGCAGAAAATCGCAGGATGGTCAACGCCCCCGGGAGACATGTCACAGATCCGCAACCCGATTCAACAGAACGCTCGAAGAGCTGTCCGTGTATGTATTCCATATCCTGCAGGATTGTGATGAGCGAGTTCTTCTCGGTCGTAGAGGTGATGACGCCCGTCATCGCAAGCATATTATGTTTGCTTCCCGGCTTGAGCTCCATGTCGTACATGAAATTCTGCAGGCACACTCTGTCCAGGATGCAATCCGAGTCGATGAAAAGCACAAACAGGTTGTCGTGGCGCTTGAGATACTCGGCATAGACCTTGTCTATCAACCTAAATGTCTGTTTCTGACAGTGTCGCTTCCCGCCATGCTTAAACCGAGAGATTGTAATCCTCGCGCCTTTGTAGGTCACGTCAATGCTTGGCGGGTAGCTTTTCAATGACATCGGGATTCCAAGGTGATGCGCAGTCCTGAGGTAGAGTTCATCGACAGCGTCCCCGTCGTATGATAGGAACACATGGATACAGTATGCCGGGTAGTCGCAGTCCACAACAGAGTCGATTGCCTTGATCAAAACTGGCGGCTCTTCTTTGTAAACCGGCATCACAATAACCGTCTTAGGCGCCGTGCGATCATCTAGGACCTCCTTTATCCTCTTTGTCCGGCCCAAGGAGTTGGTAACTAGCCGATAGATACAAAAGAGCCATGGCACGATCAGAAGGACTGCGAATGTCCAAAAGGCGAACCACTGCAGAAATGATACCAGGCGCTCAGGGAAGTATTGAGTCACCGTGGCAGGCAGGGGGAGGGTGACGATCATCACGGGAAGGAAGATTCCTCTAGGTACCGCGAGCTTGATTAGCATCTCTTCAGGAGAGGGCACTGCCAATCTTACCGGAAGGCTGCAAAAAGGATCATCATAATCACCGCTAGCACCTTGATACTCCAATGATCCGCCTTCTGATAGACTTTGACGAGACAGTATAAGAACGCACCGAGAAAGAGGAACCACTCGAGGAAAGCCGCCAGCATTACTGGCCCGATTATCGAAACGTAGACAATCTTGAAGAAAGAGGTTAGAGTTCCGCTTGCATACGCGACCACTGAGAGATTTCTCGACTCACATCTTTGACCGGCCATGGTGCCGTGATCGGCGGCACCCCGTTATCATATTCGCTCATGATGTACCTAGCTGGGCTTTCCTCCTCAAGTATCCGACGGTAACAGGGTTGAGCTCAGAGATATGTCCCTGGTGGATCTCCCATCCGAGATTGAAAAGTATCAAAGAACAATAGCTGAGTGAAGGTCGCGATCGTGAGAAGCTCAATGGCAATCGTCCTTGAGACGGATAACCGCAGCGGGGTGGTTTGAGTCAGGGAATCAAGACCAGCTACTGAGTCTGCATACGAGCACTAAGAATCAGCAACTGCGCTCAACAGTTTCAGGCTACCTGTAGATTTGATGATATGGTAGGTGGTCAGGTGGCCGCGCGATTAGTGAGCAATATCCACACCCGGAATTCTCAAAGACAGCCAGAACCTAACTGAATGCCACGCGCCATATCTCGAAAAGTGAATCGGGATAATAGTACTTGAGGAGGACTTGCTTACCCCAGAAGAATGCAGGAATATCTTCCTCTGACTCTGGGAGTCCACGAGACTCCATCCAGCGTCTTTCGTCCCGCTGAGCTGGCAACCAAGAACCGATTGCGGCAATAGGCAATGATCAAGTAACAGGATAGTGTCCAGATGGAACTTGGCTAGTAAAGGTAACAATGTGACGGGGCATCGATTGCTGAATGGGGATTATTCACAGCAACAAGGTGATAAATAAAGGCCGACTCGACGGTAAACCGCATTAGCATGAGTGCACACATGACGCAAGAGGGGAAGCAGCATGAGGCTGTAAACGCAGTCGCTTCAGTAACAAGGCAGGAGCGTGGCCGAGTCCGCATCCTCCAGCTCCAGCAACCGCTTGCACTACCTTGGCGCACGACCACAAAAAGGTCCCGTGAGCAGCGTTGCAAGGAAGCGTGCCATTATTGTTCAACAGCTATTACTATCAACCTGCCTTGCTTGAAGATTACTACATACAACATATGCCTTTCTCCGGGAGTTGAAAGCCTGATTAAGATAAAGCCAGATACAAAGGATTAGATGCCTGCTGCGTATAGTAGTCAAGGACTGTTCCTTCACACTTTCTTTATCCTGTGGAACACAGGATCAAACGGTCTGACAGCCGCGCGCATATCCAATGCCTTTGTTACGAACAAGTGCGGGTGTCAGAATTATCATCCCGAAGTTGTACAGGGCACATCTGGCTTCAAGCTAATGCAATATAAGAGACAAGATGATTTATGAGTATGTATAGATACTAATATTTCAGTACTTTCATTGATCTTCGCCAGCGCCGCTAGGTATACACTCCATCGGCCAAGTAGCACCTAGGTAGGTAGGCTAGGTACTCTCAGTCAAGTCCAGATCTTCGAGGCCCCACACTGGAAGTGTTATGAATTGAGGAACTGTCCCAAATCTTCTGACGCCGAAGGGCTGGGAGATAGTACCTGCCGAAGGTTATTGGTGGATCTCAAAAGGGACTCCACCGGAATCTCGACTGCATGAAGTGAAATCATCGGTTTAAACTGACTTAATTTTGGAATACCGACTTTTTGTCTTCTTAAACATGCCACATCGACGTCTCCAGTCAGGCCAGGATGCTTGCGCAGTTGCGTGCCCTACCCAGCCATTGACCGACTGACAACACATGGCGCATCAAAGGTAGCATTGGCAGTACCACCCAACACCCCACAAAGTAGTGCCAAAAAAGCATATACTGTAACCAGACAAACGGCGCCAACGCCACATCACCGTGGCTTGCTCCTCATTGACGGTAGCAGACCCATGGATGCTGAACCTTTGTTCCAAACAACCGGTCTTTGTGCTCCTTGCGTCTCTGACCGGCCCCCGCGTCCCAGAAACTCAGAACGCACCTTTGTGGGGTCATCTAAGACGTTTCTATTTTTGCTCCTGGGGTTCTCCAACAGCTCTGGACAAAAGAGTGATTCATGCTATCATCTAATACAGAGTATATATACACTTCTAATCAGATAGGATATCTTCTGCCTGGAATACCAGTGTAGAAAGAGGCAAGAACGCGGATTCGACGACTCCATCACTCGTTCTCGTTTCGATCATCAAATGGCCAGCGCTTTTGGATCTGCGCTCTGATATCATTCGATTCAACCTACTCATCTGTCGCGGTCTTGAACATTCCACTTTGCTCCTTAGAAATGATTGTATCTCTAACTGGGCGCCCATCATTGACAGGGGCTCCAAAGCAACCTCGAAACTTTTCATTTTCCGTCCGCTTTTCTCTGTTTCCGCTTGGAGTCTCAGATATCTCTCAACTTCTCCCAAAGAGCACTCCAGCGGACAGTTGCGATGTTTTCCGTATCCAGTGTAAGCTTCATTCATGCCGGTAGCATTGCTTGAATCAGATCTGCTCTCAAGGTTACGTTGTCTCCTTCCCAGGGGTTTCCGACGCGCTGGAAAGCTTCTTTTTCAACGCGAGATACACATCAGTGCAAGTGTCTATGTGTTCCTTAGCAAACGCCGCTGTGAACGCGAAATAGCTGTAATGGAGCTGCGGTTGGCGGAAAAGTTCATTTGCGGCCTCTTGATCCTTCTGAGTGTGACGGCACAGTGCTCCTTATATAGTGAGTGCAATTCTAGGACTCTGTCCTAGAATCCTGGTCTTTTTGCCCTTAGCGCAGCGGTTTAGCTCTTAGAATGCACCCTAGGTGCCAGGCCGTGACACTGAGTTGCGTAATATTTTCACGAAGCAGGGGCTTAATTAGGTTTTCTGAGGCCTCATCTCCATAGTTTTGGAGGTATATCGGTGGCTGGCCTGGAACAGAGAGGAAGAATGGAACACTGTTGCCAATCTGTTCCTCCAAGGATATCAAATGAATCTGAAATGAAAATATTGTTTTTGATCTAGGTCGGGAGGGTGTATGGTTGGTCGATTGGGGATACATCTTGGCTCTGGCTTAAAATGATCTGCCACTCGCAAGAAATCTGGGAGGATTCTGGCATGGTCTGCAGGGTCCTCTTTTTGGTAGTCGTAGATTTCTCTGTATAGAGGTTCAAAAGGAAATCGACGTCTCGCGTACTTTGCAGCCGTGCTAGTTCCCTTCCCGCAACTACTCGTAAGATACCCTTGGAACACGAAACTGATTATATCCATACAACGACTAGATTGCTGGCTCACAAGGTCTTCGATCAATCGATAATAAGGTTCTCTCGGCAAATACAAAATTCTCCGATTTGTCCAGCTACTTCTATGTCACTGGCCTTGAGCCCTTGACTCCCGGGACCAGATCGTGCTTATATAGTATATACTTACATTCGCTCAGAGCCTGGTCGACAAGAGCAATGCCTCTATCTCCATGACTTCTCCGATCATTTTAAATCGCTGCTCTTCGGACATTGAATGCTAGATGGTTCCCAAGTTCCTTCCCAGCGATTTTCTCCATGATCATACATTTTGCACTGATAACATTCTCACTAGTGGCCGAGTAATCAAAGACACACGGCACTGGAATCCCATATAATCTACTCTTATAAAGCCCATTGTCACTACTTCACTCGAAACCGAGTAATGTTTTGGTATTGTTGACAGATAAGGGAGTCACGCGATGACTTGAACCCCATCTCGCATTGTAACCTCGAAGGGACGATCGAGTCTACCCTCTGCGAGCTTTCTGACGGATGATACAATGGATTCTGCAGCTGACTTTTGTTAAGCCCCGACAGCGCTGCGACAATGCAGAATAATAGTATCCATAATGCATCCCATGCAGTTTAAGCATCATCTTATCCAGTCAAGTATATGGAGAGGATTCCGCGGTACGATAGTCACTAGATTACTAGTAGACTAGGAGCTAGTAGGGCCCAGCCCTAATCAGCGCCTAATGATAACGGCCTTGCTTATGACAAGACCGCTAGGCTCAATCAGGCTTAGACGGTATTGTCCTCGGTCCAGCGATTTTCCGCCCGCGAAACGACGATACACGAGCTCTATGACACAATGAAGTATCCATTGCCACCAGCAGAGGGATACTATGCGATCTTGGACAGTAGCATGTATGGGCTTTCATATTCCTCTCCTCTCCTTAAAGAAATAAACTGATCCAGAGAATCTAGAAGAGTCGCAGGTCGCTGTTTTGGTTCTCGTGGTACGCGCATAACACAGAAACTTTGCTAATCAGCGTCCGCACCAAGAGCGCCAAAGCGGGAGCTGGCCCGATCCGGTGCTTACTGGAGCTTCCGATTGCTCTGCTCAGAAAATTTCCCCCCGCCGCGTATCGATCGTCGTGTTTTCTCCTCGAAACATTTGCCCTTTGTTATTGTTCACTCAGGCAATTACTTTTGCTGGGCTTCTTGAATCCGAGTGAATGTCGGTTAGGCTGCATTCACGCTAGCTAACACAATACTCGAGTGCCTTCACCTCTGGAGTCCTTTTAACTCTCCCAAGCTCATCTTCTCACCCTCCAAACGCCCAGCGTATCGCCAAATTCCCGCTTGCGGAATCGCGTGAGCTCGAATCTCTGTACGTCCATATCTCAGCTTCTCCGTGTGAGGAATATCACGGCGCTTATTCCTTCGCTTTAACTTGCTCAGGTTGAGAAAAGTTCCTCCCCCGTCCCGCCATCGCAGTGAGGGGGGCTTTTGCGCAGGGCGCCCACTTCCTCGATTCCACAGCTCTTTCCAACCCATCTCCCACTGCAACTATGTCGGACGAACAGAAGACGGCCGCTGCGCCCGTTGATCCCAACGCAGAAGCCGCAAAAGATGTCCAGAATGTGCTCGCGGAGCTGAAGGCCGAGGAGGCGAAGGCGGGTGAGGCTAAGGCGGACGAGACTGCGAAGAAAGATGCCACCGAGGAGAAGGAGTCTGCTGCCGCCGATGAGACTGCAGAGGAAGCTAAGATAGTCGCTGCAGCCGCGAAGCTTGGAGAGGACTCTGAAAAGACGGAGACAAAGGGCGACACCAAGACTGAGGAGCGGGGCCCTGGTGGCCCGAAGGGTGGCCGTGGAGGCCGTCCCAACTATCGCAACAACATCAAGTCTAACCTTACGTCTCAGGAACCGAGCAGTGACCCAGTGGCGATCAGGAAGCAGGTGAGTCTCATTCCAGACAGGGTCAATGGACCATCATCTGCACACCTGACCGCCATGCTGTGTTGATTGTTTCTAACGAGCCCATTTGCAGGTGGAATTCTACTTCTCGGATTCAAACCTTCCGATGGACAAGTTCCTTCTTTCCAAGGTCGGGGGTAGCGAAAACCGTCCTGTCCCGCTGACTCTCATTCATTCCTTCAAACGCATGCGCCGCTTCCAACCCTTCAGCGCCATCGTGGAGGCTCTTAGGTCCTCTGAAACCCTCGAATTGACCGATAACGATACCTGCGTGCGCCGTAAGGTGCCGCTGCCGGAGAACGTGAAGGATTCTCCCGATCCCAACGTCATCAAAATCTTCGAAGACAAGGCGATGAGCCGTAGCATCTATGCCAAGGGTTTCGGTCCAGAGGAACCAAGTACGCAGTTCGACATCGAGGCCTTCTTCGCGCCATACGGTCCCACAAACTCCATTCGCCTCCGGCGTACTCCTGACAAGATCTTCAAGGGCAGTGTCTTCGTCGAGTTTGACTCGGAGGAAACCCAGAAGAAGTTCCTCGCCCTGGATCCGAAGCCCAAGTGGAAGGGACAGGAACTGATCATCAAGAGTAAAAAGGAGTACTGTGATGAGAAGCTCAGGGAGATCGAGGCCGGTCGCATTAAGCCAAATCGCGGTCGGGGTGGCTTTAGAGGACGCGGTCGTGGCGACCGCAATGGAGAGCGTGACTGGAGAGAGCGGAGGGCTGAGGACCAGAAGAAGGGCTTTGACAAAGGGGGACGTGGTGGAAATGGCCGTCGCGAAATCCAGAAGGATGCCCGGTATGTTTGCCTCTCGTTGCATATCTGAGATTGTGGTCTCTTTCTCGTTATCACTCTGAGAGCTCTACTGACTTTCCGAATAGCGGAGTTCCCGTCGTTCAGAGCACCGTTGAGGAGGAGCCATCAAAGAAGGCCGAGGTATCTCCTACTGCTGGACAGAAGCGGCCCCGCGAAGAAGAGGCCAAGGCCGGTGAAAACGGCGTCGAGAACGGCGCCCACCCGGCCAAGAAGGTCGACGTCAAGGAAGGATGAAGGATAACCTCCTTTTATATACCCTCAACATCCCAAAAAAAAAAGTGTACAAATGCTTTGGAGAAACGGGCCATTTCATGCATTTGCGCTCAGGTACCGGACCTGTGATCTATCTCATGGCGTTATGTATTATTTGCTGATTGATTTTCTATTGTGTACTGCTCTTTCAATCTATCGCTTTTTTTTTCATCTGACATGTCCCTCTACGGCGGTCACTTATTTCTTATATTCCACCCCGCTTGCTTTCCGAAGGCCTCTTATATTCTGGATTCAGGCTTCCATTCCTGGTCGCACGTGAGGCTTTATTTAGAAGATGAACTAGAACTGCCATCTACGGCGGTCCTCAGCAATCCCATTAACATATTTGAGAGATTACCTAATCTACTCACAATTCCTGTTTTCCGTCTTTATCTGTTGACGGTCACTGCGGATTCCTGAGAGGCTTCAGAGCCGTTCTGGATGCGGAATGTTCCCGGGGTTGCCATGTCAATTGTTATAAACCTCGAGGTTTAGAGAACGCTCACGGCGCGATGCCCCAATTTTAGACCCATTAAAGATGAGCAGTTGAATAGGAGTAAAGGTGGACATGTTCTGGACCCAGAATACAGTCCCCTGTTACCGTTTATCTACCTATATCTACCGTACAGTCGACATCCCACACAACCATGTCCCCCGGAAGATATGACATCCAGATAAAAAAAAAATCAAAGATCACTATTTCCCCCCAACCTCACCCTCAAACTCGAGATCATACGCTAGCGTATCCTCGCACAATTCCTCTCGCATCTTGTGCACCCTGCAGATAGACGTTGCCCTCAGCGTCAGCTGCACCTAATTCAATTCACCTGATCCGACAAAAAAAATAGATTGAAACGGAAAGGAAAAAACCCACTCCAGATGCGCCGGATGCGCCGCGTAGCCGGCAACATGCTCCGGCAACTCCAGGACCGCCACGAGGCCCATGTTGAAGCCCTTTGCCCTGGGCACCGAGATGGGGAGGGGAGCGTTCGTGTGCAGAGAGATGAGGCCTGCGAGGAACCGACTTTGATTAGCAAGGTATATACATACCATACCTTAGGTAAGTACCGTATAGCATGATGGCATGGGCGTTTTTTCCGTTTCTTATCTGATCTGGGGATCTCGGGGGAGGGAACATACCTGGGATCTTGCCCACCATGGCTTTGGCCGTTCTCGCCCAATTGGCCAATTGCTCCTGGGTGACGCCTTGCTTGAGGCGGAAGAGGACTGTCCACATAGATGAAGATGATGGCTCTAGGTTAGCAGAAAGTTTCTGAGATACGGAGCTCGTGCTGTGCTGTGCTGTGAAGGGCTATGGAAATGGATATGTACAGCACCACTGTGCTAGATAACATAACAGTTCAAAGAGTACAGGAAGGGGCATGAGACTCACCAATGTGGTAAACTGGCATTTTGTTTTTATTTTTCCACCCTCGAGATTTATATAACGGAATACTCTGTAGAGTTAAAATATCATGAAGCAAAAAAGAACGATTTTTCTGGGTATCTATCATCCATCATATATCATCGCGGGTCACAAGAGGAGGAGAGGACAAGGAAGGGCCGGGCCGCGCAATAATACCCCGCAAACCTCACCTCCGCGGAGACGCGGTGGAGCAAATCCAATCCACGATCCATCGGACTGTTCCCCATCCGGCGGGATCGGGGGGAGAATGGAGATGATCCATTCAGGCTCAAAGATTAGCCGATAGGAATAGGATACTATCTATGCATGTCCGGTGCGTATTCCGAAATCCGAGCGGAACGCAGTAATGCTGATTTTCCCGGATTGAGGTTGAGGATAAGTACCTATTAGTTCCTTTTTTAATAATAATAATAATAATAGCATCCCAGTGCCATTTGTTTATAAAACTTCTCCGCGCTATCTATCTGCTTTCCTACATTTACCTGCTTTTCTGCTTCGGCTCCAGACTGCGGACTTCATGCTAGTACAGTACTTCCGTACCACGCTGAATATCCATATTCTTGTCCATAGTAGTATTATCATTGTACAGTACGATGAGGCGTGAACTCTTTAAACTAAACAAACGGTTCTCGCCGTTTCAGTCCGATTGTTGAGACGAAAAGACCTTGCCGTTATCAATAATCGGCTCCGACACTGCAGGCATAAATGCTCCATTACATTAGGTAGTCCCTTCTACCAAATCTAGTGACCAGTGATATCCAATGACCACTGCAAGTCCTGCATTTTTTTTTATCTCGTGAGAAGTTTCGATTCAATGGCGCATGTTCATGGATGTACATTACATGTTCATGTACATTAGTTGCCAGCGAGGCAAACTTCATCTCATAAACCTCATAAACCCTTGTTTTGTTTCCATTCATTATTGTACGGATCATAAATTTGTGAAAATTTACACACATCCCACCAGACGACATGTTGCAATTTCTGAACCATAGGTATCCATGAGACGCGATTATTAGGCTGAACCGAGTCGAGAGGCATTCATTCATCACTTCAATTCGATCTGGCCTTGCTCCTCAGATTCACTTTTTCTTCTTCGTCTTATCCACAACGTCAATCCACTGCGATTTCACCCCCCGCTTCGCCAGTGCCGTCTCCACCGCATTCCTCTGATCTCCTTGGACCAGGACCTCCATGACACCCTTGGGTGCGCCGGTCGCCTGAGCCACGCTTGTGCTGCTCGCGCACTTCTTCTGCAGCTCCTCAGCCAGGAAATTGGGCGTGATGCCGAAAACCTCCAATCCAGAAATCCTGGTGACTGTCTTGGAGCCGGTGCGGCGCTCGATGACCACCATGACTTTGGGAGGAGGACCCGGCTTGGGTTTGACGTCCGCGAGAGTCTGGTCAGATTTGAGGATGGCGTGGTACGGCGCCAAGAGGGTGTGATCCTCAACTATACGTTTGAGGAGACCGTCGCGGGTGACTGTCCCTCGGGCAATGGTGGCTTTGTCTTCTGGAGAGGAGGAAGTAAAGACTGTGTTTGCAAGGAAGGGATTGAGGTTGACAATACGCCGATTCTCCTCGGAAATTATTGGCGGGTCCTGGGAGGTGAGGTACTTGTCCAAGTAGCTCGAGACGTCAGAGTACTTGTAGTAGTTGTTAGGATCGCTGCTAGAGAGCGCCGGAAACAACGTGGGCGTCAGTTTCGAGGTTGGCCGGTAGAGTGTTTGCACGGTTAGCGTTTGGCCAACAGACGGGTCGCCGTCGCTTGCGGCAGCGGGATTTTTGCTCGCAGCAGTGGGTTTTCCGGTGCTCTCAATGGCATTCTTCGACGACAGCTTGTAGGGCACGAATTCCTCAATCTGCTTGTGGTTGAAGTCCACATCCACGATAACGGTCTCCTGTCCGGGGCGTTCCTTCGACTTGACAAGCCGCTGCTTGTCGAGATGTTTGATGAACTTCTTGACATTCTTCCAGCTAGTCTTTTTGATCTGATAGAATTGAGCCTGTTGGGGCGAGTATATTGGGAGATACGGCGTAACGAGACTAGAAATCAAGGCAGATGGTTGAATAGGAAGAGACAGCCCGTGATTCGGTGAGGAAGGATTATCTTTCTTGTGTTGGTAGAGAGCATATAAGAAAGCTTTGACAAAAGCTTCATCAATCTCTGCATTTAAATGAATTAGTATGATATCTTTCACTTATCGTGCCACTAGGGACATTCGTACCTTGTGTCGTGGGCTCTTTGTCTTCTTCAACCGGGACGTCTTCTGGCGGCTTCTCGGGAGTCTCACTCACGGTGACACCGCCGTCCTCTTCCGCCGGTTTTTCCCCGGCCTCTTCTTCTAATGTTAATTCATTCACGCCCTCTTCAATATCCTTGATCTCTTCATCCCATCCTTCCAGGAACTCCGGAGCAGGTTGGCCCGGCCTTGATGTCGAGCTCCAAGCCCACAACTCGTCTCCTTCCCAGTGCACGCCACGAACAGCATGGCCCTTCACTCCTTGGACCTCTCCAAGTCCAGCAATGTCAATTTCGCAAACGCCGACAAATAGGGGCACGGTGGGCTTGTCCAGGCTAGCCACCGCCACCACGGCATCCTTAACTGCCCCCTCAGGGAATGGAGGGCCGTTCGCCAGACCGGGAATCATGAGATCCGCTCCACCAGCGAGCTTTTTCATCACCAGCGCAGGTGTGTGCAAAAGAGGAACGAGACGCGGGTTATGCCATAGAGTATAGACTGTGGGGTAAAGACGACCGTCCGCCCCAGGGCCATGCTCTAATCTGAACCACAGAATCCTCTCTCCACCCCCTGGATGTGTCCCGACGTAAACAGTGCCTTGGACCTCACGAAGTTCCGGGCCTGCAGTCGTGGTGAATCGAGCAGATAGCGAGTTTTCTGGCAGAAGGGCATTGCGGATTGCTGTGAGGTTCGAGGGCGCCTGGGTGGCGGCGTCGCCGTTGGCTTCTGTCGACGGGACGCTGATCTTGTAATCCTGTATGATCTGGTCGGCGATCTTGCGCCGGTCGGAGGAGCGGAGAGGAGCGAGAGATTTGATCTAACAATGCGGTCAGCAACTATGTCCGACCATCAAACGCAGGTGGAGGACGGAGGGGTAGTGCGGGGGAGGGGCATACGCACTATGGGCTTCTTTTTGAACATTTCGACAGTAAGGGCACAGAAGCAAGTGGAGATACGGAAGGATAGCTGAGAAAGAGAGGGGATATCAAGCCAGCACGAGATAGTGCTGTGCTATAATTGGCGTGCTGGGAAAAGGATCGACTGCTTCATCGCGGAGAAGCTGCACTGATGTTATCCCGCGCCGACGCCGTCTCCGCTGCGCTCGCCTCCGCCCCGCCAATCATGCTCGCCGTAGCAGACCTCTCGCGTTCATGGATACCACTACCTAGGTACCTAGGTACCTGCAGGACTACCCAGTATGTACTGCGTACTATATGTACCTGAAGAGTTACGATTCATATCCACGACCATACGATGCGATCTACTGATGGGAAATCGAAGCACACACATGCGCCTTGGACAAAGATTTGAACATTTGCTACCAAGGACTAGCTAAGAAGGGAAGGAAGTGGTACATATACACTTGAAAAAGGGCTAGGGATACCTGATCCAAGCAGGATGTCAAAGTCGGCGACCATGCGCACTGTTTCAAACAAAAGAGGGCGGTCCTTCGTATCCGTTCAGTGCATGTCGTTTTCACGTTAGTAAGAAAGATCCCGAGCATGCTTCTTGTTAGAAAGCAGCCAATTCACGGTCGCACGCATCAGGCTGACGAATTCATCCGAGGTCATCGAATCAAAGCTGAAGGTGGTTCCCGTTGGGACAGCTGTAGCAACTGCAGTGGAGGCCGGAGTCGTGGTGGCGACGGCAGCATTCTGGGAAACAGTCTGGGTGACATCAACAACGGCAGTCTGAGTAACGGTTGGGTTGTTAACAGGCGTCGGGGTCACGATAGAGCTAGAAGCCGTCGAAGTGGTGGCCTTGGCGGTGTTGGAGGAACCAGAGCTACCAGAGCTACCACCGGTGTACAGAGCAGGGCCGGGAATATCGTAGCTGGTCAGGGTCTGGTAGATGTTGACCAGAATGCCAGGGTCCGTTGCCTTATAAAGCTCCGTTCCGAGGGTGCCGGCAGGGGTGTCGGTGCCGCTGCCTGTGACCTCAAGGTTGATACACTGGGGGTAGTTCTGAGCACCATTTGTATTTCCGGCGGAGTGGAGGGCAATGATTTCATGTCTCAGGACATAGTTGCCGGGAGCAATCGTGCTCGGGATGGTGACGGTCCAGCTGTTGTTATTGGCAATCAAGTTGTCAGAGGCCCATGTGCCTGGGGCGCTGCTGCCGTCAATTAGGCCACTCTCATCAATCTTGAAGAACTCTAGTTTGGTCTTGTCGACAGTCGAGCAGTCCCCGTTACAGGCGGCGAGGTAGTCAATGACCGGGCCCTTGTGACTCTCAGGCCAATCCGTCCACTGCAGCTCGACGGTCCCTCCAGCAGCCACCTTGGCGCTCAGGGCACCAGGCTCAGCACCCTTGTGGCAGATAATATCAGACGAAGCATAGCTACTGGGATCCACGAAACCAAGATCAGTTGCTTTGGTAGACCAGGCGATGACATCCGGCGGTGTCGACATGTAGGGGTATTGGGTCACGATATAGCCCCCGTAGCTGCTAATTGTTAGTACAGCAATGCGGATCTTGACATGAGCGTTACATACTAGGTGCCATCGGCTACGATTCCCGTAACATAACCGTGAGCGGCGGCCAGAGACGCATAGGTAATGGCCCCGGTGATCGCAGCAATCTTCGAGAACGACATTTTGCTGAACGGCAGGTTGTTCAAGACAGGCACGTTTGGATTCGATTTTGAAGGAAGGACCGGAGTAAAGAATGCAAGGTGGCTTCAATCGATGAAGCTGGGAACGAATGGAAACTCGAAGGTAAAGGATACCTTAAAGTCTTGGATTTCGAACGAACGAGGTGGGAGCTCGACGAAGGAACGACTTGGAAGGACCTGCTAGCCTGGCTATCGAACGAGGGATTTGGCCGGCTATTTAACAACATATCAGGGGCACAGAGAATCACAAGATCAAGAGAATTGTAAATACAAATTAGGTAAGTGGTAGCATGGGGCATCTGCAGGTGTCTGTCAACAAAAACAACATGATACAAGAAGTTTCAAACTCGATGGAGAGACACCGATCCACTTCGTTCAGCGGTAGGTCGAGACCTGCTCCGTGGAACGCATGGATAACGTGTTCATCTCGCATCCAAGATCAGACGATCCCACGGAAGGCGGGCCGGCCCGGTTTCCGAGCTTAGGAACAGATGTATCTATGAGTCTCTGGAGTCTGAACCAACGGTTCCTTGCTAAAGGGGGGAGAATGTATCAGATAGACGTATCTACTCGTTTGATGTCGAGCTCGGTACCTAGTCGGAGAAACATCTTCGCCTGCGAGTCAGAGCAACTCTTAGTGGCTGCTTTCCCCAGTTAGCGCGACCTCTTCAAGATCAAGGCCGATGATCATGCAGCGCACGGAGAACTGAGATCAAGGCCAAAATGCTTGATGTTTCTCCAAAATGAAAGGGACAAGAGCTAAAGTAGATAAAACAGTCCGGGGGCGCCGCCGGTCTTGGCACAACCGCTGTCCCGGCGCCAACGTTCCCCCGCCGGCGCGGCGGCTCTCTCTGACAATCCAAGTCTCACGTCCTCAACACCCATGCCATTTTCCCTCCTCTTTTTTTTTCTGCGGGACTACGGAGCAGAAGCGATAGAAGTGCTCTGGCGCTTCCTTAGCCGTTTCTATTCGCTGTCCACTCTGGCATGCTGTTCTGTCAAGCTTTCCGAGCCAGCCGAGTTCAAGACTCGGTTAGCCGAAACGACCTGCTGCACTGCTCCTTGGCAGTCGGAAGAATATCGGTATATCCCTTAACAATTTAACGATCCCCTTGGCAACTAGGTGTGTGGAGTAGATTGCGGAAAGCGGAACTAGTTACCATAACTGAATCCCACATTATATGCTTCTTTCATGTGCGGAGTACAAGATTCAACTCTGTATCGGGCCGGAATCATCTCTCTTTGACCTGCCCATCAGCAAGAGTCATTTTCGGCTGTTGTTGCAGACTGTTGCTACTGATTCTGATAATCATAGTTGCAGTCACTCCGGAACAGCCATGTAAACTAATCCATCTCCTGGTTACGCAGTAGGTGATGTCACTTGTTTCCAGGAACACTTCTTTGGTGAGGCACTTGGTAGCCGGAATCTGCTTCTCTTACCCCCTAGTTCCTGATCCGATGTTGCGGTCACTTTATCCACAAGGTTGTTTGGGGGTACGGAGCACTCCTGTATATTCTTAGGACGTCAGACCAATCCCACAGGTTGTTTGACACGCGCTGCCATTGGTCTTTGGCTGATCCATGCTGTTCTCGAGCACAGGACCCAGCAGGTCTGTTTCATCCAGATCGGAGCGATACCATGTGTTTTGAACTAGGGTTATTCGGATAACTTCCGGTCCTGTTAGCTTGACATATTCCGTATAGTTTCGAATAGGAGGGCCTACCCAATCTTTGAGGCATTAACTTGGCGTGCATGGTGGCACTCCACCGTTGGCGCTACTGAGCTATCGACGTACGTAGTATTCCATACTACTCCGTACCTGCGTCCGCAGGAAATCCAACGTGTTGCCGAGGTTAGATGGCTAGTACAGTGCCAAGTGAAAGAGCCCGGAATGCTTCGGGCGACGACCCCCAGGTAACCTGATCTTGGCCTGCTCACGTTGGACCTAAGCATTTGCCATTCCTATATTGCAAAGAATTAATTAAAGCTTGTCGACGGTACTTCCCGCAGGGCGTGCTTTCTTCCATTGCGATCTTCTTGACATCCTGCATGAACAGTACCATTCCCACGCAAAGGAAGGAACGAAGTCAAGAGATCTCCGCTGATCATTCAAGCAGAGCTTTAACCGGCACATTTCAATTCTTCCTTTAGCAGTCAATAATCATTGCGCGCAATGATTTGCCTAAACGCAATGAGTATCCATAGAGCCGATTCTTCGGATTACTCTCTTTACACATCATGCCGCTCGTTCTTGCTGTGCATCTCTTATCCTTAGTCCCTCTATTGTTTCTTCCTCTGAGCAGTGCGTCGGATGTCCCCTTGCGCCAGGTCAAACCCGGCAGGGAATCCTGCCACGGGCCCCTGGAGATCCCGATTCTGGATTCTGAGATGCTGGACCCAGTGAATTTGACCCAGATTGTGAAGCCCTTTCGGAATATGGCTGCGATGTACGGCGATTCAGGATACTCCGGCGGAACGGACGGTTTCATCCCCGAGGGCATTCGAATCGAGAAAACCCCGCGAACAAGACCTTGGAAGGCACCGCATGCTGAAAGGCTGTCTGTGATGCGCCCGAACCGAACCGGGCTGTATTATCGCGACCAGGTGTTAAATTACAGATCATATCCTTGGAGCACGATCGGACGTCTCTTCTTCGAGAGATTCGCAGGCAGTGGAGGATGGTGCACCGCCGCTCTCGTTGGGAGAAATCTAATACTAACGGCCAGCCACTGCTTCCCCTGGGGCTTTGGCCCAGGCAGGTGGATGCGGTTCGTACCTGCTTACAGCAACGGGACTGAGCCGTACGGCGGATCCTACGTGTCCCAGTGTCGTGGAGTCAAAAACACGTTCAACGTAACCGGCATCGACTATATAATCTGTCATCTCTGCGACCCCCTCGGGGAGGTCGCTGGCTGGATGGGCACGCAATGGTGGAGCGAACCTGAAGATTATATCGGGAGGCCGTGGAGGAGTTCCGGATATCCCGCCGATTCCTTTCAGGGAAATACACAGATGCTCCTTTCGAATGTAAACCTCACCGAAGTCGAATTTCACAGTGACAAGGGCAAGGAGTTAGAATCCGACATCTTCGCATCTCCGGGATGGTCCGGTGGCCCGATGTGGGGATACATAGACGGGGCACCCAAGATAGTCGGTGTTTGCAGTGGTAGCGAGAAGGACTGCAGCGAACAAGTCAAAGGATGCTACGGCATCGAGGGCGTGAAAGATATTGATACTTTCCATGACGTCTCTGCGGGTGGCAGGCTCATGACCGATCTCACCATCTACGGTATGACCCACTGGGCGGACGACGATGAGGACGATCAGAAACCAGGAGCAGGACGAGGCCGTTGATGGTTGAAGGTCATGGGTTTCAAATCCACAGAGAAGTAGCTATCATCTTTGATGCCATGCGTCAGATGTACCAATCATCAAGTAGTGCCTTCCAGACTCTTCTCCGTCCTTGTAGCCAATGGGAAAGTTTCTTCATTGGACGTTCTCAATGTCTACAGATCAAATACGTCTGTTATTCCTGTGAACAGATAGTCTTCTCAAAGTCAGACAATAGTCCTTGAGTAACTACCTAATGCTAAGAGCATCTGAAGCCGATTGCAGGAATTACCATGGTTTGTGTCAGAACAAAGCGGCCTGTGCTGAGAAGGATGGTGGTAGGAAGGTGATGCCTGCAGTTGGTTGGTTAATTACCGCGACGAGCGACGAATATGATAGCGAGATATACCCCTCTGTGCTTTCTCCGGTCCGGATTGCAACGACGGCAGGGCAGAATATTGAGCACGGGGGCGTCCAGAAGCTCTAGAAATGGCACAATCGGCCATTAATGCCTTTCTAACCTCCAGGACATCCGTCAAATTCCCCGAGCCCGATCCTCACGGATATATGTCCCCAGACAAGGATGGGCTTTAAAGACAGAGTTAAATGGACATGTCTTCCCGAGTAGTTCGCAGTGAGAATGGATCCATCTTCTTGACGATCCCCCCGACAAGTGGCAGGCATATGCATATTGAGATATTATTTTCAGCGGAGAAAACTTCCGCATCATTCCCGCAAACTTTCCGCTGGCTGTCACCAACCACGGTAGAAATTAAAAGAAGCTCTTCATCGCTGCTGTGACTTGGGTTTCTCCAAGACAAACATAGGATTGCCTAGTTCCCGAGGAATTGTAGATCTACCTGTCCAGTTGGCTTCGAGGGGTCCCAGATAAGACTGGCTGAAGAGGGCAACACGAGGACAAAAAGGAAAAAGAAATTCACCTGGACTCCATACATATGATAGAGCCAACGATTACCTTTTCCCTCACCGAGTAGATCTGAGTGATCTCGAGGCGACTGCAAGATGTGCGGGCTGCGAGCAGACGATATCCGAGACCGGCCACTCCGCACGGTCACCTCGTGGGGACAGAGCACAAAGTAGCAAAAACGAGCACGCCCGTTGGACAGGACGCTGCGCCGACGGGCGGGGTTCTGATCGCGACATGAGAAGGCCTGGAGACGGCGTTGTAAGGGAGCGTCCGTTGTTGCTGACGGGCCGTCGGGATGATTCGTGGTAGCCCAGACGAGTTTAGCGGCCAGGCGCAGAGTCAACTCGACCTCACCGCGCAGCGCAGGGAGCGGCCCAGGCAGGACAGCAGAGACCGCCTCTCGCCTCTCCACACTTCCTCGTCGAGGCAACCAGGGACACTCTCCTCTCCTTCGTCCTCTGCCTGTCAGGGAAGGCTCCTTGACGGCATCCGGGCACGCTCTGCGCAGTGTCCGCGGCCTCCCTCGGGTCTTTTCCCTTGAAAACAGTGCGCACCGTCTCGGCCACGCAATTCCTTATCCGCCCGCCGTCCTGGACGTCTCAGCTCCTCGATCATCGCTCACTACGCCCCTGTGTCCTCTGTTGATATCGGAGTTTGGATTCGTCTGTCATCCTGCAAAGCAATTCAATCCTTCAGGGCCATAATCGGTAGAATTTGGAGGACCTACACCGCGTGCAGTCTGTGTTTTGCGCGTCCTTATCGATTCCACGAACCTGTCCAATACCCCTCGGTCTCGACCAAGCGACGAAGAAGCCTCCGAAACTGTCTGTTTTACGGGGCGACGTGGGATGCATTAGGGCTATATAATACCACTGTGTCTCTCGATCGCTGTACAAGGAGAGGATGAGACCGGCGGAGACCCCATCTTCGCCCGCGTTTCCCGTTCTGGATCCGTTCATTTTAGACAACGATATGGACAACCCATATCAGGATAACGACATGGAGTTTCTTAACCCCGCCGCGCTGCAGGCGTCGTCGTCCGGCGCTGGCCAAGACTTCGACGACATTTTCTCACAAACTTCCGCGCCTCGAGCAGCTGGAGACGCGAATCCCTACCTATCACCTCCTTCCGATCTATCAAAGAAGAGACCTTATCCAGATGAAGAGGATATGATGAGTCAACCTCACCCGTCAGAATCGGACTCGGGTTCAGATTCCCCAGATAACTCGAGTCGGAGCTCCTCGTCAGAATCGCCTAGAAACCATCGTGAGTCCTCGGTCGCCTCGACAAGCTCGGGCGTCCACAGCGAGAACGCGACGATGACGGCAGGATACCCTTCGAATGGGTGGTTGAATGCGGATTATATGCAAATGAAGGATGAACCGCTGTTTGGATTAGATACCGACCTACCGCTTCTTGACGGGACATTCGCAATGGATACGGATCTCGAATCGAGCAATAAAGCTATGGACTCCGCTTTCGACTTTGAGAGCGCTGCAAGTAGTCCCAGCCCTCTGAAGACCGAGGCTGCTGCGCCTCCGAAGTCGCAAAAGCTGTCGAAAACTCAATTGCGAAGTCCGTCGAATCATGCGAAAACTCAATTCACGCAGACCAAGACGGCGTCTCGCGTAAGTCCTTACGTCCCTTTTTTTGGAGACCCTTACTTATACAATTGTCTAGCTTCCAACTTCAGGCTCCCCATTCTACTCTAAAAGTTCGAGAGAAGCCTCTCCCATGTCATCAATGTTACCACGTCAAGGGAAACAGGCTTCTAACCAATGGGACGGTCGTTCTCCGTCGTCAGTCCTGGAAGAGACATTTGGAGGTTTCAACATGAATGGTGGATCTCCACTTAATCCTGCATTATCGCCGAGCATGAACTTTAGGCATGGACTGCCCTTTGGAACGTCGGAATGGTCTAAGGAGCAGATGATGGCTACGAGTGACTACGCCCCGTCGCCGCCTCAGAATAATCTAAAACCCGAGACTCCATTCCGTCACGTATTGACTGTGCATCCTACATCACTGAAGTCGCGGGTGGAGACACAGATTCCTATCAAAATGACGCTTTTCCCATTGCCTCCTGGCGTGAAGAAACTGCGCTTACCGTCCCACACCATCTCTAAACCGAAATTTCTCGCAAAACCAGATACGGAGCGCTCTCCCGAGATTCTTGAACTGCACGTCAGTCTTGTCTGCACAAGTGCGATGCAGGATCAGGAGAAACTCAAGAGGGCGTTTGCGAGAGCACGAGGTGAGTCCTATGGCCGCGCTTCCGGCTCAAGCCCCAAGTCGGCCGACGGATCTCCAGAAGAAGACTTGAAACCGTTAGATGGGGGCGAGGTGAAGATTTGCAGTGGATGTATACAACGCGAGCGAAAGCGGGCGTCGCGGAAGAAGCAAAGGAAGCCAGATGAAGATGAACTATTTCAGAAAGACGAGGAGAAGCGAGTCATTGTTTTCAACACCAACGAGATAAAGGAGTGGTCAGAGCCGTCTCAAAACACCATGCCTGGGTACACCGATATGTCAGGACCCGTTGTTCCAGCTGGAGCCATGCAGGTCGAGCTGCCCATGCGAATAGCGTGTTACTGCAGACATCAGAATGAGAAACTAGGGTTCCAGTACGCGTGACCTTTATTCTTCACCTATGGATTTTGTGACTAATAATCTATCCAGGGTCATCTTTACCATCAAGGACTACAAGGACAATGTTATCGCACAAGCAATAACGAATTCAATCATGATCACGGATGATCACAAAACTCACCCGCCCCCCGCGCCTGCACCTCCCCCGAGTTCTGCTCTTCCTGACGGGACACAGCTCCCAGGCGCCGGTGTGTTCGTCTCTGGGCCTGGTTTTGATGTTACTCGTTCAGCAGCGGTCGGACAGTCTTCTTTCCACCTATCTCATTCCACGACAGATCTGCAGGGTCTTCAGCAGAAATATAATTCACAGTACCCACTGACACCTAGCCCTTACGCAATTCCTCAAAATGGGGCTACTGGCACACCCACGTCGCGTAATCTTTCTAGGCAAGCCTCTCCCTCCGGATTCCAGGGGCCTTCGAGCAAGCGCCGCAAACACAGCAACTCGGGAAAACTGCCTTCTGGTCTAACCATGACGAAACTCGAGACATCTCAATCCTCCAATGGTCCCTCGGCGACCCCGGCCGCAGGCAATGGTCTGCAGCTCCCTTCTACTTCTCGTTCCTTTTCATCGCCTGCAGAAAGACCTTTTGCCACGCCGTCATCCCTGCCTGGTCAGTTTGGCAATGGCCCACCGACCCCTAACGGCAACGACAATCCCTTCTTCAATCCTGTCAGCCAGCATCAGAATTTGGATAATCTGTCACAACAGCAGCAGCAGGTCTCAGCACCTAACTCAGCACATCCAAGTCGTCCCGGAACTCCAGGCGGCTCAACTCGGAACAACTTCCAGGACCAGAGTCTGAATATGAATCTCGGACCTGGCCCAGCCAACCAGATCTGGCCGCCCATGCCGAACCCTGGTAACCGGATGCCATCAATCATACATAAATTGGTTCCTGCCGAAGGTTCTACCACTGGAGGGACGGAGGTAACGCTTCTAGGCAGCGGCTTCTACCCCGGCATGGAGGTTGTATTTGGCGACACTCTTGCAACTACCACCACATTCTGGGGAGATAAATGCCTCAATTGCCTTACACCTCCAGCCCTTCGGCCCGGCCTTGTTCCTGTTGTATTCAAGCATGAACATCCAACCTTCGGGCGGATGGGGCAGCATTCGCAGCATATCATACCGAGGCAACAGCTGTTCTTCCGCTATGTCGATGATAGAGAGCTTCAGATGTATCGCTTGGCCCTGGGAATTCTTGGGCAGAAGTTACGAAACCCAGCGGATGCATTCGAGACGGCACAGCGGATCATGGGAGGAGATCCGAATACACTGTGGACTCTTCAAAATGATCTGCAGGGCGGCTCTGGTGGCCATCAGCGGCAGGTTCCTGGCTTGAACTCCCAAGGCAAGACGAGTGAATTGGACGAAAAGATGCTCACCTACCTCGAATTCCTTGACCTCGATGAAAGCCCCCGCGCGCCTAAATATAACTTACGTTGCGCAACAGGCCAAACACTCCTTCACTTTGCGGCCTCGCTGGGCTTAACTCGATTCGTGGCTGGGCTGCTTGCACGAGGCGCAAATCCAGATGTGCAGGACAACAACGGAAACACGCCTATGCATCTGGCCGCTTTGAGTGGTCATGCTCATATTGTCCATCGACTTCGGTTGGCTGGTGCAAACGCTGCTGCCCGAAGTATCAGAGACTTCACACCTGCTGATCTCGCAACTTCGCTGGCCGCTTACCAAGCGGCGGTGATCCCGGCACGCCACTATCGCTCACGTAGCGCCGGCTCGTCTCCGTCATTACGACGCCGGCCAAGTAGCTCTGCTTCTCTCAACTCGTTTTGGGAATCATCCTCCGCATCTGGTTCTCTCGATTATGCTGTCGACGATTCGGACGATTCTGACGACGATGATCGCGAGACTGATGCCGAAAATTCCCGCGAGTCCGACTACTTCTATGCATCATCGCGACGCTCGAGTCTTCACCAGGATGTGAAGCCCTCGCGGTTTTACTCTCGTTCTCGAGAAGAAAGTATCCAAGACGATCGCGTCCACACTCCAACCGAACCAGCAGCGCCGGTTGAGGATGCCCGGAGCTTCTCACCTCCTGCTGCTCTGCTCGCCTGGCGAGATCATCTCGCTGCTCAAATCCACCAGTTTCAACAGAGCGTTGGGAAAGCGTTCCCTAATCTTAATCTGCCTGCTCTTCCGCCGATGCCAGCATTGCCTGACTACCAAGCCTATCCAATGATGCGGCGCATCAGCAATCTAGTTCCGCACAGGCCTAGCACGTCTTGGTCAGCGAAGGACGGCTGGTGGGACCTCTTGACTGGTAATCTCACGCCCAGCAACTCCCAGCCACCTTCGCAGCCACCTGCCTATGATGAGCTCTACCCGCACAAGGAAGAGGAGGAAACGGAAGAAGATCTGAGTTTGAAGAAGGAGTCAGCGATACAGGCAGCGGCTGATGCGGCAGTAGACCAGCACTTCGAAGCAAAGGAGACGAAGGAGTCAAGGGAGTCAAAGGCAAGTACGTCTGGAACGAAGGCGGTCCACGAAGAGATCAAAGACATCAAGATTGGCCGCAAGTCGCTATCCCGTGAGCAGCAAGAACACCTCAGGCAGCAACAGGCGCGGAGGATGAAAGGGCTTGGAAGTGACCGAAACCTCTACTTCTTTTGGGTAAGCAACTCGATATTCAGATCTTCCTTTGTCAAGCTAACTGTTCATCTTCTAGATTCCTCTTCTTCTTTTAGTCGTTTGTGCATCGCTTAGGAATTATATCCCGGGTATTTGGCAAGGGTTTCGTGAAGGTTACGAGTTCGTGAAGGCTCATTACAACGGACGAGCAGTGGAGGTCTGAATTTAGGGTCTTTTGCGATGTGTTTCTTTCTGCCAGAGCGGCTCTGTTCCCTCTGTCCTTCGATGTTATCTTTCTTTCTTCGTCCTTCTTTCTTTTGCTTAATGATGGGGCATGACTGTTTACTTGGGAGGACTTCGGTTTCAGGGCGACACTATCGTTACTGCGAGTTTCGATTACTTCCGTTTGTTGCATGGATGTACAGATCTTACCACCCGGCGTACGCTGTGCGAGGGCAGGGATGAAATTAATACATAGGCAATAGCCATTACTTAATCGCTATTCGGACAATCGTCAACCCTCCGTAGTCAGCTTGTCACGTAGTGCTGAGGCTCCATGCGCACAATCCTCGACGAGGCGGGAGATGCCAAGATGTGGTCTGTGCGGATATGGGGACGCTGCGCGGAGGGCGAGCGCCGCAGAGAGGACACCAGCGTGCTCGCGATACTCGATCGCCTCGTCGTCCGACGGGAGAGCGGAATGCTGGAAGGACTTGGCCTGCTACTGCCCGACTAGCATTCGGGAAATATGGACACATCACCGCAAGCTGCCTCTAACAAGGTGACCGGTACGTGAGAGAGCTCCCGTTGGATTCAAGGTTCGCTCACGCTTGCAGTTGAATGTACCGATCCTTCTGGTCTGCTCTCCGCCGTCCAGCCTCTGATAGCAGAGAGGCTGCCCCTGAGAAATCTCCATTGGAAGTCCCCCAGTCGTCCCGTCCGCTCGATCGAATCGCTCCACATCGACCTCGTCCCCGCCCAACATGCCACCGATGAGCAGAAACGCTCCAGCGATGCAGCGCCTGCGGCGCCCGCGCACCGACGACACCAGATCCCCGGACTGCGCCAGACCCCCTACCTGAAAATCTACCTGCTCCGCTGCGACGACAATGAGACCTACAAGTCAACCTCCAGGAAGTTGCTGCGGGAGTGGATCAAGACACACGCCTCCACGCCGCAGTCCAGCGGTGCGGCCAGCAGCCAGGAGAACCACGATGCGTTCGAATGGCTCATACTCCACGTCGTCCAGGATGGGGAGGCTGCAGAGAAGACCGGTTCGTCCATGTGGCCCGGTCTGGGCTCTACGTCGGTGCTCGAGAAGATCAAGGCCGACTTTAACGGATCGTCCAAGTCCTCGGTCGACCGCGTGGCTCAGATACGGCTCCCAAAGCCGGGAGCAACACAGCGGCCTTCTGAGCTCGACGATCAGCTGGACGATCTCGTCGAGAAGATGAAGAACTCCATTCTAACCTCCTTCGACCTGCGCGTCAGTCAATATGAGGAGGACATTCGCGAGAAGGACTCTCAGCGGAGTCTGCCTGGGTGGAATTTCTGCACATTCTTCATCTTGAAGGAAGGTCTGGCCAGGGGCTTCGAGAACGTCGGACTGTTCGAGGACGCTCTGGTCGGCTATGACGAGCTCGCCGTCGGTTTGGACACCGCCGTCCGTGAGCACGTCTTCGGGACAAGCGATAAACATGGAGGCACCTTCTTGCCCTTCAGCAAGGATTGGAAGGAAAAGGCCGAGAAAGCTTTGGGGGCTATTTCACAAGGCTCGGCCAACGCGGGCGATGACGGTCATGACTCTGACGATTCTAATGACAGTAATGAGGACGAAAATGGAGACGCTACGGTGACCGCGGCCGTTGATCCGGACGATTTCCCTCTTGATGCGAACAAGAAGCCCTATCGAGAGAAGATCTTGGCTAACGACATTTCCATTTTTGATTTCCGAACCTACCTTTTCTCTAGACAGTTGACCTTGCTTCTCAGAGCAGCTCGAGCTCCATCGTTAATGGCCGATGAGAACGAGGCCGGCCAGAAGTCTGGTCAGAAAAATAAAGAAGATCTCGCTCGCCTTGCTGAGGCATGTCGGAGGGCGACGGAGTTCATCGGGAGCGCTGCTCGTACCCTCAGATACGATCTGGAGTGCGGTCTGGCAGACGTGAATAATGACGCCAAAAGTGTAGTGATCGACAACCTGGTCTCCTCTTGGACATATGCTGCCGCCTCCCAAGTACTCTCGCAAACTGCCACACCAGCCCTTCCATTGCCGGAATCTTCTCTGAGCAAAGCCAGAGATTCCAAGGGAGCATCTGTCGAGGCGGCTTCTACCGCAGAAGCTCGGCAAGACCTGCCCCGACGGTCGAGTTCCCTATTCTCTGGACCAGGAGGCAGGTCGCCTCGACCGACTCAGGAGGCTTTCCCGAGCGACGTTCACACGCGGCCGTCCCTGGCCACCCGGAAATCTGCCAATGCTGTTCCTCAAAAGACAGGTTCTGAGGAGCTAGCTTCGGGAAGAGGCGAGTTGTATCTCCTTGCGAGACGGGTTCTGGAGGATATTGGCCGGCGGCGTGGATGGGCCCAGAGGTGGAAGGATCTCAACCTGCTTTTCGATGATTCAGAGGCCGGAGAAGGGGATATGGAAGAAGTCTCGCTCGAAGATGACAAGGATCAGGCGAGCAAACCGTCTAAATCAACCCCAAGGGTGGTATCTCATCTGGATGGCATTGACCTGCCTGTATTAAATGCCGCTTTTGGATCCAGGAAGAGATACCTCCTCCTGTATGAGGAGCTCACTGACCAAATATTCCGCCACTACGCCGCGGCAAACCGAACAAACTCGGCGGAAATGGCAAGGGTCGATATTGCACTGTTGAGGTATCGCCAGGCCGATTACGAAACTGCTGCTTCCTATTTCAACCAGGTGGCTTCGTTCTACGGCAACAAGCAATGGCCGATACTAGAGGGGTCGATGTTGGAGTTGTACGCGCGCTGCTTGAAAGAGTTGAAGCGAAATGATGAATACGTCCGTGTCCTTCTCAGACTGCTTGCTAAATATGCCGCGAATAGGGAGGCGAACATGACGGGAAGGCAGAAGAAACTGGTCGCCTCCTCTCTATCAATGGAGCCTAGTTTTGTTGCTAGCTACGTCGAGGAGCTATTTAGAGCATCTAGTGCTCTTCAGAAAGAGTGTTCGACTTCCTTGACGGACTTCTTCGGAGACCTTGAGGTCAATCCGGCAATCCGCCATTACGAGGACAAGGATGGGTTTAAACTGCAGATGTCCTTGCGATTTTTTCTGCAAAAGGAAATCAAAATTAATTCCGTGAAGATACGGCTCGTCAATGCCAACCGCTCTCTGGGTAATGAGGTTTGGTTAGAGAGCTCGGAGGGATTCGTGATCAAGCCATCATTGACGAAGCTTCTGATCGGATCCTCTGTAAGTTGCACCCACGGATGACTGACTGGTTACGTGCATTTTTCTGACGCTGTACAGATAACCCTGCAGGGGAAATATTTTGTGGACCGCATTGAGATGCGATGTAATAATCTCGCTTTCGTTCAGGGACACGGCACCCTTCCTACTTTCCCCCCAGGTTTCAGAGACACGGAGGAGACTGAAGAGGAGAAACGGCCGTACATCTACTGCTACCCACCAGCCAGTGGACTCGAGGCCAGAATAACCACTCCGCATTACATCAACCTGGAAGAGCTCAGGACCATGGAGATGGAGATTGAAAGCGGCTGGAACAACATAAAGAAAGGCGTGATCCGGGTGAGGCCAGCGACTGCCGGTCTTCGCCTCAGGGTCGCAGAGGCGACAGTGGTGGATGGCAAGATCAACGTTACAGCCAACCAAGACGCTGGAAACATTGAATTTACGGAATTTGGACCGGGATCTTTTGCCAGGTTCAGGATACCGTACACGATTGAGGAGAACCACACAACGCTCTCCGCGAGGCTTGAGATTGTGTACGAGACGGAACTCGGCCGGTTCTCCTACATCTCGACCAGCACGATTGTCTCGACCCTACCCGTCAACGTCAATGTGCAAGATCTTTTCAAGAATGACATATTGTTCTCGAGATTCACCGTGAGCCCTGCGATGCTGATCCCTCTCCGGGTCCTGAACTGCCACATCCCGAGCTCCGAGTTCTACGACGTACAATCCAGCATGACCGAGCCGGTCGCGCTCGACGTCTTCCCGAAACAGCCAGCGTCCATCCTTTTCAAGATCAAGCAGCGAGAAGGCAGCGGCAGGAGCGCGCAAGCGACGCGAAGCTCGTCGAAACGCTCCCTCCGACTTACCGTGGAATTCACCTGCCTCGACGAGGAGTGTCTGACGGTCGTCAGGCGGAAGTTCAGAGCGGACATCGAGCAGAGCAAATTCCGGGACCTGTCTCGGCTGCTCACCCCCCACATCGTGGAAGCCTTCCGCACGCAGCTGTCCACTTCCGACATGGAGGTGATTGGGCTCGTGAGGGAGGTCGAGATGCTGCCCTATGAGAAAGTGCAGTGGGATACCGTGCTGAGCTCGCTATCCGGATCGCTGCACGATGAGGTCAAAGCTTGGCTTATGGAGTGGCACAAGGTAAGAAGATCCAAAAAAGACCCATATATCTTCTAGATATCTACCTCAAATCTTAGCGAGAAAGTAAATAAATGCTGACTGCAAAATAACAGAGCAACCCAGTTCTCCAGCTCCCGGACCCCAACCCGTCGATCCTCAGCAAGCGCATCGTCATCCCTGTCGACGTGCCCGAGGTCCCGGTCGTCCACACCGCGGAGCTGAAGCTGGCCAATCTGGAGGATCAATCCGCATATGCACAGCAACACGCAGCGGTCGGGCAGGTGATCGCGGCGGAGCTGCACCTGCGGCACACGCGGCGATGGAGTCATTCCCCGCCAGACGGCAGCCAGGAGAGCGGCGGCAATAGTAACCTCGAGTTCTCGTACGAGATCCACGCCAACCCGGAGCAGTGGCTCGTGGGCGGACGGAAGCGAGGGAACTACACCGCGAAAGAAGGCGAGACGCAGAAATTCGCCATCATGCTGCTGCCGCAGAAGGCGGGACACCTGCTCCTCCCGGGGGTGGAGATCAAGACGTTCGTTGCGTCATCATCGTCACCGTCATCATCGTCGCAGCAGCACCAGTCTGGTGCTGGTGGTGGTGCTGCTTATCCCGCAGCGGTGCAGCGAAAGCAGATCCCGTGCGAGGTGGACTACCGGAGCCACGGGGAGACGGTCCTAGTGCTGCCGGACCTGAAGAAGACGACCGTCAGCCTGCCCGCGACGGGAGGCTCCGGCACGGCTGCTGGTGGTGGATCCTGGCTCGTGGATTCGGAACGCAGGAGGACGGTCACGTCGTCGTCGACGACGTAGTCGTAGTCAGTAGTAAATAATAATAGTGAGGTATATACATACCTACCTACCCTAGTAGGTATATTGTATATACACGCCTACGTAGGTCCATGTACATGTATGTACATACACTCTATACCCTTTGTTGGTTACGTTTACATTTATTGATAGATTTGAATTGAATTGAATAGAGGCATTTTCAAAGACAGAAAAGGACGTTAGATGTTACGAATCTATCGAAGAAAAACTATATATTCTAGTCCGGATGATCCGGGACTTGTACAGTACATTATTATTTTACAGGCATGAAGTATATTATAGGGTGGAGGAACCAATAATATAATAATAACAGCTGCTGATTTAATAATAATAATAATAATACTTCTCGTTGCGGAACCCATCGCTCAAAGTAAGGTGAGGTAATATATGCTGCAGCTACCTGAGTAAGCTAACTGAGTGTAGGGCTTAGGGCTTAGGGCTCAGGGCTACGACTGTCGTACCGCCGTACGATTAGTACGTGGGAACTTGAAAAATACACACTAGCCGAACGGGACCCTCCAACCGTCAACGTGGCAACGTGACTCCTCCGTACCTACGGGTCTCGACGGGGTCTGAGTCGTCTCCGCCCGGAGCAACCCCCTTCACCTAGGGGAGGTCCCGCTCCTGGATCTAGGTAACTTTTTACTTACTATAAACGTCCTAGCGCCACCAGAACAGCGGGACCCGACAGAACGCCCCACCACTCTAATTTCTCAACAAAATCGAAGATCCTCCCCAACAATAATGGAGCAACCATATCCATACGGGATTCTGAAAGGGGCAGAGAAGAACCAAAAAAGAAGAGGGCGGGAATTCATCCTGCCACATGACGTGATCTGCCTCGGTTTCTGCTTTTCTCTTCTTCTGCATTATTGAGTTTGTGACTCGTCCTCCTCTTTTTCAAATAGTAATCTTTTTTCTGTGGCTGGTTCATCTGCAATTGGGGCCGGGATTTGGTTTTTCTTGACGGTTTACTCGTCGACGGCGCAAAAAATCAATAGTTGGATCCTTACCACGTTGCTCCTGTCGGTGTTCTCTGTGGCTTGTGCCACCATCGTCCAGGAGTACTAGAGTAGGACGGTTGGAAGCAGTGGCAGATAGCGTGAGCTCCACACCACCGCTTGCAGCGCAGGTTCCTGTCATGATTCATCAATCAATAACAATGCAAACTATTCTCTAATCCTTGTTCCTTTTCCCTTCCCGTTGAAGGAGGCGTACTCCATAGAACGGATAAAACGAAGCCGGAATGTCCCACGGTTGATCGAGGAATCACATGCGTCATTAGATGCCTCCTGATGTGCAGTAGTACTAGTAGTAGTATGGATGGACGGAGTACGTTACCTAGGTAAGAATGAATATCGAATCAGTTGGCGGAGACCCCATAGCGAGCTTCCCCATACACACATGGCCATCATGGTCAGTATTATTATTACAGCATCCGCTCTGCACCCTAAGCTTTCATGCTCCATGCTGACACGGTTCTCCTATTCGCCTGCTTATGTAGAGGTTGGATTCAAATGTATGTGAGAGACAGCCAAAGCAACTTGTCTGCAACTCGCCCATATGCTGCTCGTTTATCGTAGAAGTCAGTCCAAGCCTATGTGTATAAGCGGAATTTCAATAATGTCTAACAGTATTATTCCATATATCAGTGACAGGACTTGATAGACCGACTGGAGTTTCGAGTTTCACATGGAAGCCGACCCTCTTTGGCAATTGCGTCTCTCTAGTGCTTCGCAGCCGAATGTTATCATTGTCATGCCATGAGTTTTCCGAATCAACTAATGCATTCTGCAGTCTGATTCTGCAGTCCGAAGTCCCTTGCGACTTTTGCCTTTGGCAGTCTTCTGTGGGGTCCAAGAGGAACACGTGTGTTTCCCTTTCTCGGCCTGTCGTTGAGGACTTCCCTTCAGAGGTTGATGATTGGCCCCGGCGGAAGGCGGTGAGTACCTGCCGGTACCTGGTAATCTTTCCGTACGTCACGCTGCGGAGGCAGGTATCGCCGAGTTTCATGCGCATGACAAAAACACCAGCGGGAACCTCACAGCGTCTTGCACGAGATGGAAATCCCAGAGCATGGTTTTGGTCTGTCAGTCATGGTGACTCCTCGGTTGTTTTCATATGCTGCGTCCCAGGACTGCCGACTGTGTATCCTGGCCCTGCAGGGAAGATAACAATCCCTGCTCTCTGCCAGATTGCCATGTGTGAAAAGTCGTTACGTCCTGACTTTTGGTAGGTTATCGATAACAGCCAATGGTTCATATCTGGATCATCCTGTTCAGCTGCGTGGAACATTGCCACCGCGTCCGGCGAGGCACACAATTCTCTGCATTCTGCTTAACGAGTTTGTGTGATGGATGGTGGAGGAAACTGCTCGCGAGGGACCGCATCCTGCAGCGGTCCAGCAGGGGAGGAAAACCAGTCCCTTCAGAGTGACATGGCAGTGTTGAACTGGAGCCCGGTCGGCACTTGGTGTGCGACTGCTTGATCGAGTCCAAAGTAAGAACTGTAAGATGTTCAGAGACAAAGAAGCCGAGCACTCTCATAAGGAGAAATCAAGTTCCAAATGTAGCGCATTCCGTCCGACGTGAACTTCAGGGATCTCCCCAATAACAAATTCTGCTGGCGATCACACCGCTTGGCCCTCGATATGCAGGCGGTTCAACGTCTTGAAGAGTGCACTGAAGCTTCAGCTGGTCCTCCGACATTGTTTCAGACATCGAGTACAGTACTCCAGGAATCAGGATCGCTTGTCGACGTTCTTCGGGAAAGCCAAATAGATGGTTTCAATTTCGGCTAAACCCCGATCAAGTATCGCTGGAAGACCGGCGACTTACGCTCCATACAGTGGGAAAGCCGGCCTTGGAATCTAAAAGGCAGGTTGCGCGACGGCGAACGGGGTCTACGACAAAATCTAGAAGAAGGTTATGGAGCACGCCGATCTAGAGCCGTGGCTAGCGCACATGGCAACGCACAACGTCGGCACGGCCCACCTCGGTATCGAAAATACCGCTCGCAACCACAGAAAGAGTCTTGGCATCGAGTATCACGCTGGCCAGCGTATCGGCGGGGAAAGGGAAGTCGCGAAAAAATACCGCGAACGTGAAGGTGAGCCTGGGGAGGCCAGGCCGTCGCGCGGTACGGAGTAGAAAATCCCAGCGGGACGGCCAGATACAAAAAGTACAGCAGGGTGGCTTACCTGACAGTCGCTCTCCAAGCGCTTCCTTTTTCCCTTTCTCATCCTGTCTCTTGCACCTCTCTCCCCAACCCTCCCTCTCCTTTCTCTCTGGTCAGGGGGCCCAGAAGCAGAGGGCAATAACCTTCTCGGCAAGCGACATATCTTCGATAGCCCCCCAAAGCTTCCGCCCACCATCGCGAGCGACGAGGTGGTCTACCCGGATAACCTACCGTCGCCTCCGTTTCGCAGGTAAGTGACAATAATAGCATTGAGACTTCACCTGCCTTCCATTATTAAATTTTGATTCTGTCTCCGCTCAATGCTCCGGGCCACCATATGTCCACCCTGTTTCAGCCAGCTAACGTTAACTTTGGCCTGGGCGCAGGTCGGTTTCGCAAGCTGTCTTAGATGGGAAGCTCTCGAACAGCCTTCTAGAACCTTTGGCATATCAGCAATCGTGTGCCATATACATAGATCCCTACCTTGCTGCGATCCTCTCCGTGTCGGCCACCTCAGATCCTCCTCCATAAGACACTTAGGACACGTCCAATAGTCCAACCAGAATACAAATGTCCTCCACGGCTATCTCAAAGGGCACGGCGCTGCAGCGCCACGCAACTGCGGATTCTTCCGCTACCAGCTCCGTCTCGGTCTCTCCTGTTGACAGTCCTCGTCCCTCTCCGTCCTCAACATCACTGTCATCCATGGCTTCGGACGCTGAGCCTCGCAAGACCAAGGGCAAAATGCTTGACACGTACGGCAACGAATTCGAGCTTCCGGACTACACGATTAAGGACATTCGTGATGCCATCCCTGCTCACTGCTATGAGCGCTCCGGTCTCAAGGGTATGTACTATGTGGCTCGAGATGCGGCCTCTTTGGCGGTCACTTTCTATATCTTCCACAACTATGTGACACCGGAGACGATTCCTTATATGTCCGTTAGAGTCGTCCTGTGGGCTGTCTACACCTTCCTCCAAGGCCTGTTTGGTACCGGGTTGTGGGTTCTGGCGCATGAGTGCGGGCATCAGGCTTTCTCGACGTCAAAGGTCCTCAACGACACTGTCGGGTTTATCTTGCATTCGTTTCTGCTGGTCCCTTACTTCTCTTGGAAGATCTCTCATGCAAAGCACCACAAGGCGACCGGAAACCTCGCCCGTGACATGGTGTTCGTTCCCAAAACCAGGGAAGAGTATGCATCCCGAATTGGCAAAGCCGTCCATGAACTGTCGGAATTGATGGAGGAAACCCCTCTCCTCACCGCTACCAACCTCGTTCTCCAGCAGCTGTTTGGATGGCCAATGTATCTCTTCACCAATGTCACCGGCCATAACAATCACGAGAAACAGCCAGAGGGTCGTGGGAAGGGCAAGAGGAACGGGTTCTTCGGAGGTGTCAACCATTTCAACCCGTCGAGTCCTCTGTACGAGGCGAAAGATGCTAAGCTCATCATCGCGAGCGATGTGGGCCTTCTCATCATGTGCGGCATCCTGTACCTTCTCGGAGAGAACTTTGGCTGGCTCAACCTCCTCGTGTGGTACGGAATCCCGTATCTCTGGGTGAACCACTGGCTTGGTGAGCTCCTCCCTTCCATCAACACCATAGCGATTCCGTGTTGACGTGTAACTACAGTTGCCATTACCTACCTTCAGCACACCGACCCTACTCTCCCTCACTACCAGCCTGAGGTTTGGAACTTCACTCGTGGTGCTGCTGCCACCATCGACCGCGAATTCGGTTTCATTGGCCGTCAGCTCCTTCACGGTATCATTGAGACTCACGTTCTGCACCACTATGTCAGCACCATCCCATTCTACCATGCCGACGAAGCGAGCGAAGCCATCAAGAAGGTTATGGGCAAGCATTATCGCTCAGAGGCTCACACCGGCCCAATGGGCTTCATCAAGGCACTCTGGACCAGCTTCCGCACGTGCCAGTGGGTTGAACCCACAGAAGGGGCCGAGGGTGAATACAAGGGCGTTCTCTTCTTCCGCAACAGGAACGGCATCGGAGTTCCTCCAGCCAAAATCCCGCCGCCGGACAACAGTTCGAAGAACTAACGGGTTGAGTGATGACGTGACGTATCAGTTGAAGGTCGACGAAAAATCGAGTCCTTCCGTGGTACTCTCGCCGGATCGAGCGGCCACGATGCAGCACTCGTATAGACCGTATGCTCACTTTCAAGGCGTTGGGAGTGGTTCTGCGGCTGCTGTTGAAATACATTCTCGTAATGCGACTGATCTTCGCCGTGCCGTCTGTGTCCACTGCTTGAAGTCGCTGCGATTGTTTGTATATCAAGGCTGCCGCCTCTGCTTCTGATGTTTGACGAACAGGTTATTGGGTTCATGTTTGCTTTTGCATTTTCGAACTGCATCTCAACTCGCTTGCAATAGGTCATGTCGAAAAAAACTCATGCTGTCACCGGACAGGCACGGCAGGAGGCGGGAAAGTTGTAGATAGAGAAGACGGTGACGGGAAATAGAGATAGAATAGAAACAGTCTTACGACGGGCAACTTCTTTAAGCATATCTCGTGTAGCCGTTTTCTTTGGTCTCTGAAAACGACCAACGAATGTGAGACGCAATGTAAACACCTCAGTTTCGAGGCGAGGGATACCAGAGCGCGCGGGATTTATCAGGAGACGATGATCATCATCACACTAGCCCATTCAGCCCCCAAGTCGATGAGACGAAGCGGCCAGGAGCTACACGGAAAACCCGGACAAGCAGCTCCGGACTCCGTCTACTACATGAGATGGAGCCGGGACGTTGATCATTGATAGAGAAAGAACAAAGAACATGCAAACTGGACTCTCCACCATCACGAGTCCGCGAGTCTGATGATCTCCAGCTAGACTGTGATGACCGGAAGTCATCGAGGTAGCTGGAGAAGATCAATGATTATTAAAGTACTTGGATGCGTCAGACCTGAGTGCGGGGTTAGCTAGGCTCAGGCTTCCGCGAGCAGCCGGACTGCGTGCATGTGCATGTGATTGCCAGGACATAACAACGGAAGGTTCGACATGCGCCGCCGTGGATGCTGGCCCTGATCTTCTTTCTTGGCTTTGGTCCTTGTCTTTCTTCTGGCTCCATGCATTCATTTAATTAAAAAAAGGCTTACTTGAGGAGGGCGGACTCACGATTTTCCGAATTTTTTATGTAGAATTGGATTGGATAGCACTCAAGGAAGGCGAGTACGTAGATTACATTATTCATTCACATGATCTCCAGGCGGTTCAGTCGATTCCTTCCCCCAGTCCGGACATCGTTGCGTCAACAGAACCTTCTCGACTGCTGGGATGACCTCTCCAGCGTTCTCTCCAGAAGAACTGTTTTCATATCCTTCACCCTGCTACAATGGCTTGTCTTTGACCCCCAGTTGTCTGGGATCGCTGCAGCCGGCATTATTTTCAGGGATTCGTTGCACTTCTTTTCATGGAATGTGATGACGGAACGGATATACCTGAAATTCTTGCTGCTACATCTTGATAATAATATGCTTCTCAAGGACCGCTGCATATGTCAGGGTGCAGTTTCTCTTGGGCGATGAAAATGAAAACATGGACCTGCTGACATCGTCAGAATGAATCAGGAGTTGGTTCTGGAATTTTTTTTCTGCCCGGGCTCAGGACGTTAGCGGTCTCGCAGTATCAATGGCTCGGCAGCAATATACCATTTCATCCATTGACTTCTCACGATGGACATTTCTCTTCTCTGCCCTATTCCTTTTATCGGTGCCTGCTTAGAGTGGGAGTAGATAATTTCCTTCGTTCCGCAGAAAGTAATGTACTGGATATATGCAAATCATGAAGACAAGTTACAGTTTCCCCCGTATCCAAGCATGATATCTTCTCGCATTCGCATTGCATAAACAGTAGTTGCGTTAGGACATCCATAGATATATCAAGGTCTAGCTAAGTAGTCAGATCAACCCACAACGCTCCTTATGCCACCCTTCCATATCTCAAATTCGACCTCATCGCTGACCTCACTCGTTGCCGTCCCTTCGTCGCTCGTCTGCTTTCCATCTGACGTGGACGTTGTTGCCCCTGCAGTCCATGGCGCGAAGACAAGTTTCATTCTCCGTCTCGCGGTCCGCTCAGCTGCCACTTGGGACGATGCTGGGGTTCTCTGTCCCGCTGACTTTACGGCGGATCTTGCAGCGTTGCCTTCGAGCTCTGTTCTCGAAACTGGGTCAGTCAGACTCCCTCGACTTCCCCCTTTGGTCGATGCCGCAGCATCCTCGTCTGCATTTGCATCGTCCTCGTCTGACGATCGCGCCTGAGTTCCAGAATTCATAGAAGAGGCCGCCTGGCTGAGAGTCTCGAAATGGTCTAGCGGCGGAGGTTCTTCATCCTCTTTCTTGAAGGCAATACGGCACGCTATCTGCGTCGACCAGACGAGGCCCAGCGCTGGAGTCTTGTGCGAAGGTGCCGGATAGTAAGAGAGATCCTGATCAGAGACGAACAGCGGCACATCCCCCCAGCCCGTGAAGAATCGCTGCTGGTGCACGAGACTCAGGATCTCGTTCCGTGCCGGATTGCCCACGAGGTACGAGCCATCGGTGTTTTCCTCTTCTGCGTACTGCGACGATGGGATAGCGGGGGAAGAGGATGGGATCGACGAGTGAGGGTCCAGATTGTTGCCTCCTCCTCCTCCTCCTCCCTCAACCTTGCTTCTCGGCAGAGGAGAGGCGGCGCCGCCACCGAATTCACGCATCGAATTTGAGACCTGGCCTGTCCTCAGCCGTGGATGGCCATCCAGAGTGTCGAATCGATCCGAGACTTGATTCGCAACCACGATCGCGATGTTCTCCTTCACGGCAAGGTTCCGCAGAAACTGGCCCAGTTTCGCCAGCTCCCCCGACCGTGTCGATATGCCAAGGATATCGTTCGACGTGTGCTCGGCACGAAAGTTGGCGGCGATGGAGTCGATGACAACGAGGCCAACATTGTAGCGTGAAACGGCCACGGGTAGCTGGTAGCTGAGGATGTGATCTTGGGTCTCGAGGTCGATGGCATTGATGGAGAGGATGTTCTCGAGGGACGGCGCGCTTTCGGGAGGGAGTGTGGACAGGTAAGGATGTGTTTTGAGGATCTCGCAAAGTCTGCCCGTCGCTAATGGAGCCTCCGTCGATATGTATATGGTCCTTTTCCCTAGGCCTCGTGGTTGGGGAAGTTGTGCCGCGAGGAGGAGGCTTAAGAGGAACTGCGTTTTACCGCTCCCACTGTGAAAGATACTCCTCGGTAAGCAGCAGTGCATGAAAATGTACCCGGTAGGACCCTCTACGGACCTCTCACCAGTAATCTCTGTCACGTATCCCGTAGGTATTCCGCCATCCAGAAGCGCGTCCAGCGCGGGGTCGAGAGTGCTGATCGTGCTCCATCGCGACAGGTCTAACTTCGTAGAAGGGCCTGGCTTGAGGGATGCCTCATCGTGACTTTTTGACCTCGGATCCGCATCTTCAGAGCTCTCTATCTCGGGCTGTTCCTTCTGAAATCCAAGATCCCGATGCAGCGCCTCGATGATCTGCGCGCAGAGCCGGCGGACATCTGCGGGCGGTACGCGCGCGCGTTTCGCGATTTCAAGGGTTTCGAGGGTAATGAGATCGACGACGGTGATCTGCTTCCTCTCGAGGGGCGGGAGGATATGGCTATAGGGTTTTGTCGGGAATTCGGGTAAGATCGATGGGAGATCCATGTGAGCTGAGGATGGGCGACGCCGACGCGGGATCCCGTTCATTACGGAAAGTCGGCGCGTTTGGATAACAACGCCGATTTTGGACACTTGAAATAGCCGGCTTCTACCTGCATCATCTTTTTTAGTCCTTATGGAAGGTTTATAGACTATTTCTGTATTTAAAGCCCATATGGCTACTGCCATTGGTTTATCTTAAATTATGGAAGCAATTTTGAGATCCGCCGTTGCTGTCTGGAGACATCAGATGAGACAATTGCACGACACTGTACATTGTACCTGCAGCATGGAAAACACGCCATTGGAATTTTATCAAATGGTACCTTTTGGATTCGATGATATAAAAGGAGCCTGGTAGAGCCACGGGCTCCATGTCATAAATAATAACTTGTCGGGATGAATCATTCATCAAATGGCTCTTTATATATAATTCCATAGGGTAGTAGCATATAAAGCTGTACACTATATGCCTCGTCAATATTGCATATTCAAGCAAATCTACATATCTCTACTGCTGATACAGTCACTAACTTCAATTTCGACTGTCCATACATAGATAATCACTATGACACTCAGAGAAACTATCTATACTTTTGGTACGTCTACCCACCTTTAAGGCTCCTTGTTCCCCAAGCCGCTACTAACAATCAACAATAACCATCCCTGACTCTCATAGAAACTGAACCCACTAACATCAAAGGGCAACCCATTCAGGACCTGACCAAATATAAATCAACACTTTGTTCCTCTAGATAGGAGTACTCCCCAACTGGATGTTCCACGCACCCTGATGATCAAACAAGCATAGCATGTTGCATAAGTAACAGTTACCTAGGTAAACTACCTGTTCACAAGACCTCGCAGTTCAAAGTAGGTAGGCAGAAAAGTCTGATTTTTACTAGCCTGAAAAGTCATTCTCCCTCACAGACAACAGATGACAGATGACTACGGAAGCACTCGCGGCAGCGGCATATTTTGTTTGTTACCTTCACTTCTCGCCTGACAAGGATGTAGCGGTAAATCTCGAGATAGATTGTCACTCGTATCTGTCCGGATGATCAAGGTTAAGAGTTATGGGTTACAATCAGGTATTTGCGGATGTTGCGAGATGAAACAGAGTCACACGAGTCTCAGGCTGTGTTTGTCAGGGTTGTGTTTGTCCATTCGATATCCAAACACTTCACCCGGAGGGTTATATATCACATCGATAAGGGGGTCTGAACAGCTGTTCCTGTCTTGATATCGCTATTTCGGTCCACAGGAGCGAGAGGGGAGGCAACTGCGGTCTTCTTTACCAGAGCAGGCGGGGAACGAACCAACGTCCAATTAGCAGTGGGAAAAAAAGACCTACTCAGTTGCGGCTGCAGAACCAAAGTTGCTCTCCTGAAAAGAAGATACCTATGAAGGGTGATGACTGATAGATCACGACTGTATAATTATCGAGAAATGAAAAATATTCACAAGTGTCCTGGAGCAGACCACACTGCCATCCAGGATCATCCTGAATGAAGAACAGAAACAGACAGACATATTATTCTCACTCATTATTCTTGAAATTAAACAGCGATCAGACATACAGTTCATGCGCCTCTAGATGTAAGACATGCAGGAATGTAGGTACCGCTTTGGAAAAGGCCTCAAGAGAAAGACGCGTGGACACTCCCACGCGTGGAATGTAACAGAGGCTGAGCGCACAGCCGCGACACCACGAAGTACTTCTCCCTTGGACCTCGGAACCGGAACAGCCCCGTGCCGTATGCACTCCATACGCAAGGACTGTCCATGCCTGCCGAGGGCAAGGCATGTGCCATGACGACCATCCACGATCCATTAGTTAGATAGGTCGGCTGCAAGGCAAATCGTAGGAAGTACGCAGTGATATAGAGAATAATAAGACGTCCAAAATTAGCAATTGACATAATGCCGACATGTTCTCAAGGACAAGATGGTGAGGTCCTAGAAAGGCACTGACTGAGTAGAGATATCATACCTCAACGGAAAAGGAAAGGGAAGGAAACGGAAATAGTGCCAAAAAGAGAAAAAGGTATTCCTCCACTGACGTCACTACTCTTCGTATATCCGAGATAGTGATCATCGCTCGGCGAACAGATCGGGTATGTGTAGATAGACAAGAGGACATGACATATTAAGTAAGCACGGCGAGCCCAAAGCTCATCGTGGTTTAAAGATAGCCGCGCCTGGCACCTGCTATCCACGTGAGATGGCAATGGGAGCCTGTTTCAGTCCTAGGAGAAACATTAGACTTGTCACCCAGGGCAGCAATATCAGCGGATTCAACGCTTAGGGAAAGCTGCCCGCTTTCACAAGAACAATGTCACAGGATGTCACAGACTGCTTCTCCGAAAAATGCGCGCATTCCAGGACGTAGGCCTTGATGCTCTCCATACCCACCTGTGGGGTAAAGGTCTCGGGAGTGATGTCCCCCTTTTCTTTTTCCATGGCAAAAGGACGTTTTCACAGGGGCCACAGCAGACGCCTCATCGTGGCCTGCTTTCTCTGAGGATCCCACTCGATTTGATCTGTCACATCGGGAGGGTTCACGATTCGCAGCCGCGTCCCTGCGCACGTGGCTGGCAAAGTCGACTGACCATGCGCGATACAGCGAGCGATGCTTCCGACCGGACAGACCAGATCGATAGGTAACGATGAAGAAAAGAAAGCACTATCGAGGATCTATGCCGTAGATGGTTCCTGAGATTTTGCTCATCTCATCGAACGTCTATCCCATCGGCGCAGCCACCACCGGTCCCGTGCCCTTGCCTTGCTGGTCAGGAGGCGCTACTTGGATGGCATCGGCGGCGCAAGCAACGATGCTTGTCCAGTAGTCGTGAAAGCGACGTAGTAGCCGTACATGTTCGTTCGGAGGTTTTGCCACTGTCCGAATCGTGGCTTTGACAGGGACCCTGGTCAAACCTAGCAAGCTCGCTTGGATAAATAATGATTTCCAATGGCCGCAGGAGTGGTGATGGGAGGGCTAAGCAGTGGTGGAGGGTGGCACGCCGATGTTCGATCCCTTCGATCTCGATGGCTGATTGGAGATGTCATGCGGCAAAGAGGCAGAGGAGCGGGGTCGAGAGCAGGTTAGCAGCAACCCCTTCCAGCTCTCGCTCCGCTGGCGGAGCCGTTCTCGTCGTCCAAGGCTCTCCAATCTCTCTTCCTGGCGAGGAGGACGGGCGTATGACCGACGAGAAGATGGTCGAGAACAAACGGTGCAGTGCAGCTGTAAGCGATCTGTGCCAGCAAATCAGACTTGCCCTTTTCCTCCCCGATAGACCTGAGTTGGGACCAACGCGATCGGTGCGTGTTTTTTGTCCGCGGAGTACGGAGTACTATGAGACAAGACGAGACCTGGGAAGCTTGCGACAGCAGATCTGGTCGAGAAAGAGAAGGCCCGGACGTCTTCTTCTACCGGACAGCCTCTACATCTCGGACAACAACCTCGCTAGCTAGAGACAATGGAAGAAGACCACCTACCCTTGGAAGATCTTGCATGGCTGGAATTGGTTAAGGTCAGGATCTTGTTTCCCCTCCTAGCCACTGCTACTTGGTACTATTGATCGAATATCGAATGCAGATTGCATAGTGCATACGGATACAAACTGCCCGGGCGTATCTACGGTCCTTTTTTTAGGAAACTTCTCTGCGACCACGAAGCCAATTGGTCGACTTACCCCGTACTCTGTACAGCGATCCAGATCAATGCCCACTACCCCATAAAATGTCTAGAACCTGCACAAAGAAACCCAGCCAGAGCAGCGAGAAGCTTGTCTCAGCGGTGACAGTTGTGCAATCTCCACACTGGGTCCAGCAGCTACGTAGCCACGCTTGTCTCCCTTGAACGATGAACTCCTGCTTTAAACTCGTGCAGACCATCCTTTAAGCGCGGGTTTAAAAAAGATCGCTACAGGATTTGACGACGAAAGCTCCTGACTATTCATGCTCATGGTCTATCCTGTCAGATTCCGCCTTCCTATATCTGGGAACCATATACGAGGTACTTAGTGCGTTCCCAGTAGTGGATTTCTGGCTGTCTTAGATCTCCCGAGCCTGCGGGAGCTTGGGAGGAGATAACAAGTGGATTATGGTCAAGCCACGAAGGAACTTGATTATTACGGAGCACTCGGCATTTATCAAATTATTAGCTGCCGTTGTAATCTTCTCTTCTGGGGCTTGGCCCCTGCGCCGTCGAGCGTCGCCGTTGAGGAGTGAACCTCGGTGCGCCAAAGCAGATCAACAACGGCGTACCCGCCACAATTAACTTAGCCGTGAATTGCTCCGTGCCGTGCGGGTAGATCCGACAAAGTGGATAATTCCCATGGAGAGACCAAGAATAAAAGATAAATCATGACTATGACGCTTTACCTCCTCCGGATGGGCCATGGCGTTGTCTCGTCACTCCCAAGTCGCGAGGGCGGCTGGGACCTGTTTGGGCATATCTGCCAGGTACCGAGCCCTCACTGCCTATCACGGCCTGTGCGGAGATTGTATCCCCGATTCCCGCGAGTGCAGTAGTACGGCGTAGTACTACTTGGATGTTGCCGGTGTCACTATCCGGCAGTGGGTAGTGTGCTGCTGCACAGGGAGATCACCCGATAGGTTCAAGGGCCCAGAACCAGATTTACAGAGGACAGAACTCCTAGACAGTGCAGTGGTGCATGTGTGCGTCTGCCGAGTGGTCACTGCGCAGACTGCCTCCTACTTAGCTTTGGGCACAAAGGTCAAAGGTTAATGACGATGGACAGCACGATATCTCCAAAGGGATGGCACGTCGATCTTCTGGATTATTATGTGGTAATCATGAGGAGCTACAACTGAGAAAAAAAAATCGCCAGATTTGTGCGATCTGTCATCCAAGGAACAACGTCGACTAGCGGATGCGTTTGTGCCCTGATTTTCCATGGGCTTAAATTAAAGAGCTCAAGTGCCCACCATCTCCCACGCATGGTCCAGCAGTGAGGCACTTTTTTTCACCTTGGACGGGAGCGCATTGTTGTTTATGCCGGGCGGGATCTTGTGCACATCGCGACGCTATTATTGTACAGACGGATATAATCCCGCACATTGGACGACTCGACATCTCGGACAGGGTGGATGCAGCTGTTCAGCAGGAGGGTGGCCGCCAGAGCTGCACGAGGAGCACCTCACTGCTGTGCCGCAGGGACCTGGCCCCGGAGCGCAACGCTGAGTGGCCACGACGCCCGAGCCAGGATATTTCATGAAAACCCAACCCTGCACGCTCGACTGGGGTCTTGGGGATGGAGGTTGGTCCGGAGGAGAGGTTGTCCCAAGGCTGGGGCCGTCTGGTGTCTTGGGAGCGAGGGTTCCTCGACGCCGGACGCCTTGGTGGTCCAGCGACTGGCCGACCTGCCCAACTCGGTGCAGACATGGCGTGTGCAGATCCAATTTTTGAAGGGGGGGGCCAGAGGGGGCCGTCGGGCGGCGGGTGCCCGCGCCGTCCACGCCATCATCCATGATCCATGAGCGGTTTGTCTAAAATCGGAAGCTCCCAAAAGGACACCCTGTTTACCCCGTCCTGCGTAATCCTACGAGGATTTAGCTCGCCCGTTTCGAGGCGCCGGTGGGAGCCACGGGCAACGGGTGTGGCTCTGCCTTCTCGCTGGCCGCTGCGACGGTGGTCGGGAGAGTTTCCCCTCCAGACAGCGCCACTGCCAATCGCTGCACTTGCCGGCTATCGTCGCTTGACCCCTCCCGGCCTGGCCCCAGATCTTGGTGTCCTTAGGCGCTCAGGGGTTGCAGCGCTGGACGAGGAGCGATCAGATCATCAGAACATCTCAGAGTCCGTCCAGACCGTCGAGGCGGACAGCATGGCCTCGGTCGAGCAGCAGCGTGGACAGCACATGCACGGGGACGGCCGCTGACTCTGCTGCGACGCTGCGACTGGCGTGCCGAACCAAGGGGCCGGGAGTCACCGCACGACCCAGCAGAGCAGTTGCTGGGTTGCGCGGAGTCGGGAGTACGAGGTGCGGGCCTGGGGGTTCGCCCTTCTTGGACTCCGGTTCGGGGGGGGGGCGGCGCGCGTCGCTCGTTCGTCCCACGGCCGGCGCACGGGCTGCCGCGGTCTAGCTCCAGCCCCTCGGCCTATGGGCGCGCGCACCGCACGCCACCCAGGGCGCGCCAGGCCGTTCTGGGCAGGCGGACCAGGGGCGGCCGCCGGCTAGCGCGCGTGCTAGCCGCAGCGGGCCTAGGCCGCGAGCTTGCGCGGCGGGGCTCCAGGCTCCAGGGCCAGGACCCATGGCCGCGCCCATGGGCCGGCGCCGGCGCTTAAGGACTCCGTGCACGCTGACTGGCCCGGCCGCGACCGACACGACACCGGGCGAGCTGGTTCGCTGCGCTCCTCGGGCGCTGGCTGACTCGCCCAGCTCGTCCCTCTCGCTCCTCCCCTTCCCCATACTTCATACTCGTCTCATTATTATTGTCTGGCCTCCTTTTGACCTCACCGTCCGAGCCCCTCGTCGCCCTTCCCCCCTTCGCCCTACGGGTCGCCGGTCGTCCATCCTCCGTGCATTGTTTCCCTTCTATCGACGGGGTGCTTTCTCCGTCTGCCCTTCGCCGTCCCTCCGTGTCCCACGGTCTCACGGCTCACGCCCTGCCAGCACCTCCCAGCCGCCCTGAGGTGGTGACGGTCGTTCCACACTGCCGGTCCATATTACTCTTCGACCTGCACTGCCCATCCATCTTGTCCGTCGAGTCCGACCAAAAGAGTATACAAGGGATGATACTCTAATCGTCTATCGTTGGGATTGTTTTTTTTTGGTCGCGTTGTCGTCGGATGTTCATCTCCTTCTGAAAAGCTAAAAAAGTACGTCGCGTCTTTTTTGATCTTGCACCATTTGGTTTTCGTCCCATCCTCGCCCATGGCCATGGGATGTCCTCTGCACCAGGACCTCAATTGAAGCAGGCGTTCTATCGAGTTCGAGCAATGCTGACCTGATACCGACCGTAGAGGACTGTCCGTTTCTGACATTCACAAGGTCAACGCATCACCATGGCGACAAGACCGCCTCTCGCGCCTCCGCCGAACGAGACGGAGAGCTCCTTCAGCAGAATCACCCGTGAGGGAAGGAAGCTCACGTACAAGTTGACCGTCATCCAGCAGCCTGAGCGTGCACGAGCCTGTGGTGCCGGTGCCAAGTGTATGTCTCGTGTTCCCTGAGAGCAACGTCCAACGTCGAGCTGACCATGGCCTCCTGACAGCGTCTGCCGACCGACGGCCCGTCGACCCTCCTCCCGTTGTGGAACTCCGCATCTACGAGTCGGACCCCAACAATGACATGCACAAGACTGACATCACCTTTGCCTACAACGCCAATTTCTTCCTGTTTGCTACGTTGGACGCGGCTCGCCCCATCGCCCATGGGAGGGTTTCCGGCCAGCCGCCCACCTGCCCCGTGTTGACCGGTGTGCCGGTCGCAGGAATAGCATACCTCGACCGCCCAGCTCAAGCCGGTTACTTCATATTCCCTGACCTGTCCGTTCGCCACGAGGGACTATATCGCTTGACTTTCAGCCTGTATGAGGAGGTCAAGAATCCCAAGGACGCAGATAAAGATTCCCCGCTCCCCGTTCAGGACAACCTGGCGCCGTCGAATCCCATGAAACCATCCGCACCGAACACGTACCTGCACTTCCGTCTCGATGTCAAATCGTTGCCGTTTACCGTCTACAGTGCCAAGAAGTTCCCTGGGCTGGCGACGAGTACCTCTCTGAGCCGTATCGTGGCGGAACAAGGCTGCCGTGTCCGCATCAGACGTGACGTCCGGATGAGACGACGAAGAGACAAGCAGAAGCAGGAGTACAACGAGTATGATGAAGAGAGGGTGTACGCGCGGTCGGACAGATACTCGACTCCCGAAGCGTACGTGGCAACCCCGATCGAACGCCCGCGATCGACCAGTATCAGCACAGTCGATGGCCCTTACGCCTATTGCCCGGAGCCTCAGCGGCGGCCATCCGTCTCCGAGTACGGCTACCAATGTCCGCAGCCTTATCAGCAGCCCCCGGCACCTCCCGTTCCTCCTACTTATGCTCCCTCGTCTCAGTCGCACTTGTCCTTTGGCTCGACTCAGTCGCAGTACCAAACCCCTCAGCTACCTCCGACACCGCAGCCCACAACGCAACCGACGCCGTCGACACCGTACTCTCCGCACCCCGCGTCTTCTCACGGGAGAAACCCATCCAACAGTTCTGAATATGAGAACAACACCCCACAGGGCTACCCATATCAGCAGACGCGGCCGCCACAGCCTGAACGATACGAGTACCCGAAGACTTCCCTACCGCCCCTTCGCCTAGAACCTCCTCCTAGGATGATAAACCTTCCACAGCCCCATGGGGAATCCCGTTCCGGTTCGTCTGACCCCAGCGCTTATCAATCGTGCCCACAGCTTCCGGCTACACGCCCGCGGACGCCGGTCAGCGTCACATCACTCCCGCCCCTGAAGACTCTTTCCGGGGAATACGTCAAAGCTTTGCCGCAGATGAGCAGCGTTCCGCCAACTCCCAACCACGACCCCGTCACCGGCAAGCGGCTACTCTACGAGACGGAGGCGACATTGTCGAAGCGCTCGCATGAGGATTCGTTTGGCCACCAAGAGCGTCCGCTCCAGAATGGCATGCGTCCAGACACGGATACGTATCCTACCGCGCACCGGAATGGAATGCCCAAGATCAATCGAAGCATGCTTTACGAGGACCTGGGTGCCGACAAGTCACAGATGGAATACAAGCGTGCAGACGGGAGCACAACCTCGAAACTTCCACCGTCCCACAAAGCCTGAACCATGACCGAGGCCGGGCCTTCGATTACGTGCATTCATTGTCTATTTTGAACTTTTTTTTCCCCCCCAATAAGGAGTTCTCGCTCGGAGTCTGTCCTGCCAGCTTTCCCTCGAGCAATGTAGGGAATCCAACTCGCCCATGTCCATGCCGGATACTCTCTGTACATGGTTCCTTGTCTGCTGTCTCTCTCGAAGGCCTAGTGTATGGCGCGGTCACATTCGTTTCCTGCGCTCATCTCCTTGTCTCTTCCGAATTTACCCTCCAGTCCGATTGGACTCTTGAACTGTTGTTTTTTTATTATTATCCTTCTCCGCTTCAATATCCCTTAGGGATCCCCCTCCCCTGGACGGTTTCTGGGAGACTCCCGGGGTTTCGGCAGGAGGAGCAAGCGGCCATTCTGTTCTCTGCGTCCCCCTAGACATCCGTTACAAGTGCGTTCTTGATAGGTGATCGGATACCCCGTTGTCTTTCCGTTGGGATGGTCGGCGAGTCTCTCTCTCTTTTCTCTTTTCTTCTCTTTGATTTCATTTCCCATTTGAGTGCTGGAGGCTTTGTAGTTGTCGCTGTCGTTCTTCGGAAGCGTAATAGAAAAAACCACTTCTCGAAGGGGGGCAATGAAAGAATTTGTTTGAATGGGCGGTTGTTTTTAATTCCTTGTTTGGGATTTGTTATTTCTATTTTCTTACGGGGGGACCGCAAAATGTTTCTGGGATTCGTCTGTCTGTGATTTTACTTTTTTGCCTTGTTCGTTTGGCTGTGCCATCGACATGCTGTGTTTATTTGACAGGAACGGCATGTCTCTTAGGGGCTATCTATCAGGTGTCTGTGAATCAATCAAATCAAATCGAATCAAATCAATATCCATCTAGATCGTACAGTTCCCGCATTTCTTCCGCCTTTCAATAATAATAACAATAATAGATAGAGTATGCCGCCCGGACCGACAAAGGTCCCGTCCAACTGGCACTAGGTAGAGAGAGCTCTGACCCAGCCGTGTAAACGCGAGACATTTTCCCATGGCTATGGATACTTTCTGCACGGGCCCAGGACCGCACGATGCTTAAAACATTTGTGGAGAGAGAGAGTGTGTGTGTGAGACGTTCCCATTGCGGCGGACTCCCCCTGCGTTTTATCTGCAACGTGTCGACACCCTGGAGGGCTCGAGCTTCTCTGCCATCCCTGCAGCACCCACATGTCAGCCGCGTGCGCGGGCGGCACGACCCTTGCAGATCGCACGTTGCTGATTATTACTCCAGATCTTTGAAAGACTTCCTCGACGGTCGCAGCGCCAGGATCCTAGACGCGGTGCGATTATCTCATAACAACAATCGACGTTGTTGCTGCTTGGGATCGGTGAAGGGGGGTCGGGGGTCCGCCTTTCTTTGATTTGGTACGGATGTAAACAAAGCCAACGGACTCGACATCCCTGCACGCGACTCGACTCATCGTCGCGTCGCCTCGAGCACGTCTCTCCTCGTTCCTTTCACTCTTGTTTTTTTGTTCCTTTTATTTCCAGCTGCGATCAGGCGCGAATTTGCTACGTCCTGCGAGCCTAGCTGGACGCGATTTCCCCCGCTCCCGACGGGACGGTTGGAATTTCAATTGAGGCGGAGGGATGACGCGGAGAGAGATCGATGCCGAGGTTCGTACGTACCGCGCCTTGAACTGAACTTCCTCGAAGCTCCAATCTTTGAAGAGCAAAACAGCCCAAAAATGAAAAACTGATGATTGTCTTTCGTCGCGTCTCCCTAGACTGCTTACCTCCAGGTCGATAATCTCGACATGGATCCTCTCCACGCGGACCAGAAGCTCCAGCAGGCGATCCTGATGGACGACAGCGGCAGCGATGTCTCCTCCTCCTCCTCCCCGCATCATCACCACCACAAGCGCAAGCATTCTCACTTCAGCTCGACGAGCGTCTCCCAGACCACATCCGACACGTCGGGTCGCTTCGACGACGCCGAGGAGTCGGAGGAATTGGAGTCCAACCAGAATGGCTACTTCTATGACGATGCCTACGATGCCACCGGCTCTGTCCATTCCGCCAAGCGGAGGCGCTCGAACGACTGGCCCCTTCGCGACGGAGGGGTAGTCTACAACGAGTACGGTATGCGCGTGGACAGTTGCAGCAGCAACAGCGACAGCAATAACAACGGCAGCGCAAACCGCCGGGGCTCTCCCCGTTCCTCCACTTCCAGGAACAATTCACGCCATCCTAGCTGCTCGCCCGGCAACAACCGTGCTCGCCGCTCGCGGTTCATCGAGGGCAGCATGAACGACCGTGTCAGCAAGGCACCGCCAAGCATTTTCATCGACGAGCGTGCGGCGGCAATGCAGCAGGCCCAGTCCCAAGGTGGTAGTACGAATGCTGTCTCCGCGCAGAAGCAGTCTGGCATCTTCCGGTTCGGGAAGGCCATCGCGTCCGCATTCAACCCGTTTGGCATGTTCGGAAACGTGTCGGAGATCTGGAAGAGTTCCCAGGGCGGCGTCGCCACCCCCAAGACGCAGAAGGAGATCATGAAGGAGAGGCAGAAGCAGGCGCAGAAGGCGTACGAAGAGCTGAAGAAGTCCGGATTCAAGGGCACGAACAAGGGGAGCTATCTGCAGCAGTTGCAGCAGCAGCGCAATAGCAATAAAAATAATAATACTGATAATAATGGCGTTGATCCTTCCACCGCGGACCAGACGTGGAAAGCTATTCAAGAGAAGATGGAGCACAAGATTCATAATCCAGCGCGGGGCCACTCCCGACAGGACTCCTCGGGTCTTTCTGAGCAGGAAGGGTGTCAGACAACAACATCCATTGAGACCAAACGACATGATCTCACAGCGTCGCTCAGGACGTCTTTCCACGACCTTCGCAAGGCGAAGTCAGCCTTGAACATCGGCAAACGTCGCGATGCCTCCCCTGTTCGATCCTCGCTTGACAGGAACTCGGAAGACTCCCAGCAGCGCCCTCCCATGCGCAAGCAACAGTCCCGCAAGGACCTGGCGAAGCAAGCGAAGCTCCTCAAGAAGGTCAGCAATCTGGAAGACAAGCTCGAGCGGGCCAGACGCGAGCTCCGTGAACTCACCGGCGAGCCTGAACCACCGGTGCCGGCGCTGTGTCTTGACCACTGTCACCATCATCCTCAAAAATTCGTGCCGGGGGCCCTTCCGTCTCTTCCCTCGGAGAGGATACTCAGGAATCAGCTGGACTCGGCTGTTCAGACTGATCCCATTTTTGATTTTGATTTTACTCCCGTTACACCGGCCAAGGACGTCCCTCGTCGCGTCGAGGGGGAGAGCGACGAGGGTGCGCAGGACGAAGAAGAAGTCCGTACCAAGACCAGGAGACCTACTCCGGGGCCGAAACCGCGAAACAAGGACCCTTCTACCACCACAAAAGGTAGTCCTTCACTGAAGAGGAAGTCTCAGGTTGATCCTGGCTTGGACGTCAGTCAGACAGCGGAGCAACCTGGCCAGAACGAGCACACACACTACAATGACGCGGACTGCGAGGTGGCATCGACGACCAGCACTACCAACAAAAACAAGCCTATCCTGAAGAGAACGCCGCCCAGAAAGGCAAAGGTGCACAAGACCGCCAAGGGCGACAGTCCCGGGTCTGTGGAGAGAAAGCTGGCTGAGGCTGCCGAGGCGGCAGAAGATGAGAACCAACAAACACCAAGACCAGCGAAGTCGAAGTCGGGGACCTCCTCCTCTCGATACTGCGGACCGGGACGATCGCCGCCTCCTCGTCGATCGAAGAGCCCGGCGTCCAGCTTGAGGAATACTCTAACTCCGTATCTCAAGGCTAGGAAATCCAAAGTGGACATGCGTGCAACTGCTGAGGGTGATAACGATGATAAGGGAGCAGCCAAGAACGAAGGCCAGCAGCATCAGAATAATCTCTACCTGAAGAGCCAGAGCCGCAACCAGAGCGTCGACCGGTCTGCCGTTGTGGCTACTCCGGCGAAAGGCCATCATTCAAGGAAATACAGCGGCGACGACGAGGAGAACATCCCGCCCGTTCCGCCCGTGCCCAGGGATTTCCTCGCGGACGCCGCCGCCACCAAGGGCGGCACGACCCTCGTCAGGAGCCTGGAGATGATCCGCGAGGCGGATACCAGCAACGAGGAATTACTATTGAGGCCGGAGCAGCGGCAGTTTTCGAACAACCGGGTTTCTGGCGCTCGTGCTCGTGCCGGTGCTGGTGCGAAGCAGAATCGGAATCAGACGACGACTGTTCCTGATGACTTTGAGTGGCCGGATGATATTTTCTAATCGTCCCTCACTGGAACTACGTGATATTCGACCTTGGAAACCTCTGTTATAACAGTTTTCTGGACATCAAAGCCTTTTCTTGACAAGCTTGCACCTTCGCCTGGATCTATCGGTTTTCTGGCACCCTTTTTCTTCACCTTCGTTTGATTCTGCACGCCATCCATCCTCTTCAACAATTGTCTGTCCTTCTTTTTACTCATTCTCACTCAATCCAGCCAGCATCATTCACCAAGTTCATGCTTCGATTTGAACGAACTAAACCCTCTCGCCTTCTCTCACTCAGTTCTTCTTTTCTTTTTTTTTTTTTATATTTCCACGTCATGAAAACAAGCAAAAAAATACAGCATCCAATCCCATCCCGATTAACGAGAACGAGAGAGAGAAAACGTTTTCGAATCCAGCGAACGGAACGGAACGGGAACGGGACCGAACCAAGCCACGCGGACCTTTTTTTCCCTCTTTTTTTTTCACGACTTTAACAACTTTACTTTTCTTACGACGTACACGGTTATGGTTACGAGTACCTGACCTTACCTGACTTTTTTTTGTGTTTGTCTTTGCTCGTCCTTACGAAAACCTATCCTTGACACACACACATACACTCACCCACACGCTCTCTCTGGTTTATCACGCGGCGGTTGCTTGATTGCTGATTGATGATTCTGGTGGAAGCAGGCAGGGTCGGTTGAGGTAGAGACCTCTCAGGCGTCAACGGAACGGTTGGTTTCAGATTCAGATTCCATTCATTGGGGGGGGCGAAAAGGAAGGACAGGATGTCTTTTTTTCCTTGCCCTGCTTGATTTTTTTGTCATGAGTACTCTCTCGGGAATAATTCCTCTTTTTATCTTGCTTGCTCGCTCTCTTTGGCTTTTTTTTCTTCTTTTCTCTGGTTTGAAAGTTGTTTGTGGTTGTTCTTTTTTTTTCGGATGTATGTTTGAACGAGTCACGGAGACGATTGCATGTATGCATGTCTTGAGTAGGAAGATTTCTTTTTAAATGGAATTGTTTCGGTTCTTTTGAAAGTTAATTTGTTTGTCGTAGATCTGTATACCATATCTGAGAGTTCAGGCTACCCATACGATGACTTAATGTATGGACTACGTAGAAGGGCTACTTCCCCATGAGCCAGCCGTTCGATCATTATCTACCCGCATGACTCATCCATCACTTGAGAAGTTTCTCAATAGATTGAATTAATTGAAATCTGGATTAAAACACAGTCTCTGTCGTCATATGCTCATTACACACACTACATTACATGCCTTAAACTCTAGAAGATCGCCGTCGCATTTGCATGGGAGCTCACGCCAGCTGGATTGCCAAAACAAAACAAAACGGGTTAGTTACAAGGCTCAGGAACAAGGCACGAAGGGAGATGAATTAGGTATAGTACGTACCAGGGACGTTCGCAGGCGCACTCGTCAGGAAGAACGTCCACCGGTTCAGCTCGCGGCACTTGGCCGCTAGCCTCTCCAGGTTCCACATCTCGCCCAGCGGCATCCCCCAGAGCGACAGGATATACTCGTGCAGGTGGTACGACTCCTGCGTGGGCCAGCGCTCAAAGGCCGGCGCGTCGCCCGCTACCGCCGCGAAGTAGCAGTCGTGCAGCCAGTCGAGCATGGCCTCCTCCTGCTTGACGCCCGCCCACTCGACGCCCCCCGGCTTGGAGCTGTCCTCCAGGTGCATCGGGCGCAGCGCGGCCGCGGTCCGCTCCTCGGGGGACAGCTCGTAATACCGCTCGACCCAGCCCGAGCGGATCAGCAGGATGTCGCCGATCTTGATGTCGCCGCCCTGCGACTCCGGGCGGATGTCGATCCCCTGCGCCTGGCCGCATTTCCGCAGCTCCTCGAAGGAGATGGCGTGGCCGAGGTACGGGTCGTAGGTGATGCCGTTGGCTTTGGCGTATCCCCAGTAGTCGAGGAGGATGCCGCGGCCGGCGATGCCGTGGTTGGCCCAGTGGTGGATGCTGCATTTGAGGTTGGCGTTGGGGCCCGTGATGTCACTTCCCTTTGTCTAGACAATCGTAGTGTTAGTGAACAAGATTTAGAATAAATTGCACCTTTATGGTAAGAAGAATGGTAGGTAGTTACCCCGTTGTAGAAAGTTTGCGTTGGGACATGGGCGAACTGGGAGAACGTTAGCCCTAGTGACGGAGACTGATACAATACATAGATATCCACCCACATGTCTGAACCCATCCCACTGGGTTCCGCTCTGAGTGTTCAGGTGGTACAGATCATCATAGACAACATTTTCAACCAGCGTCTTGATTCTGTGGGCGAACTTCTCACGCTCGAAAGCCGGCGTTTCGGGGATATTCAACGGCAGACTGAAAGCAGAAGATACTCGTATCAACATACATGAAATCCAGGGAACACAAAGCATGCCTGAAAGATATACTCACTCCAACGGCACTATCTCCCCGGTCTTTATCTCCGCAGCAGCTGCCTTCACCCTCTTGGGAGTCAAGAGATTCAATCTGCCAATCTGTATGGAAAGAGAGACCAGTCAGTAAATGTCAATATCAGTGTACACGTAAGTCTGCGAGCATACATAGTCGTCTTTACCCCAGACCCATGCGGCTCCCTCCGGAGCCCCGGGAATCTTCGGTAGATCCTTGCGAGAGGGGAACTTGGTGGAATCAGGATTCCAAGGTAGCTGATCTGGAGATTGCTGGTCGCCACCACCACCACCTAGGTGGCCGGTGGTCTGTGCGAGTCTCTGACCGGCAGGGGACATTTCTTCGACTAGTTATGCAGGTAATATGAGATAGGCGTGATGTGAGTGATGATATATGATACGGTACTACGAGAGCTGGCGGAGAGGAAAGGGGACGTTTGAAAGAAGAGCGAGAAAGGACGGTGAGGACCTGGGTAAATGGGGCGAACCGAAGAAATAGAGACCATGTCGTCGCCATAGCTCTTGACTATCCCCGGATCTCCTACAACGGAAGGTGGAGTCTGGATCTTCGGGCAATATGTGTGGGGTAAAATCCATCTCCGCAGTCGATCAACATGTCTGGTCAGAGTATATCCGACGCTCGACGGGATACCCGAGACAGGGGGCTTGCTCTCACTGTACAGTATCTAATATCATAATCCAGAGGTTTACCTGACGCACAGCATCACGAGGCGGCCAAGAGATCGTGCCAGTACAATGGGAGCAATAGGAGCATCAACTAAGAGATGAAACCGGCCTGGGATTCGAGGGAGAAACCTGTTGTCTCAATGTCAGTTCTTTCACGCCCGACAATAATGCAACTGGAATGTATCATGCCTTGATTCTTGGTCCTCCGCGCTATTCTATCACTCGGCGATGTGAATCAGCACCTCATGCTCATGGAACTAGCATATTGGCAGACACTGCTCTACCGAACCCCGCAGACGAGATCAACCGACAACTGCCGAGGAGACCAGTGGGAATAGGAATCATCCGGAAATGCGGTCCGGTTTGCTTCGACAATAGCCGGGAAAGTATCTATTTCCTTCCACGTTCTGGATCGATGGTAGTTTCAGCGACGACACTGTACAGGAGCGAGCGGAGTGTGCAGGACAGCATGCAACGCGACAGGCGCTGAAGAAACGAACAAGCCTTTTGCCCTTACCCGCCAGGCACAGGAAGTAAGCATGATCGCGCACGCTAACGTGCGCGCGCCTTGTACGGATGAAGCAGTTTCGTACTCTCACCTGCGCAGTGCGGTGATGAAGTCGAGGCCCGAGGCGTCACCACGCTAGCAAGGGTCTGTCCTCCATCAAGCAGGGACCCTTGATCACAACTACAACCTTCATAACCGGACACCTTATGGCTACTTGCACACAAAAGGAGCTGTATAGACCAAACAGGGCCATTTTTGGTTTTTGTTTGATCGACTGAACGAGTCTATGTTACAGAAAGCGTTACTGCCCCGCCACATCTCCGGTGTCCCATCATAACCAGTGCGTCCCATCCATAGCAAATCATTCTGCACGTCAAAATAGAGGTCACAAGGAACTTCCGAAGATAGATGCTGAAAAAAGGATATAAAACACAGGGAACTGAAACTCCGCGCCGTAAGGGGAATACTGGCTGAAGAGAAAACTAGAGGCATGCAGGACATGAAAACAATTCACAAGGACAGGCCATGCGAAGCAAAGTACAAACAGGCGGCTACTATGCGGCGCCTGAGAGTATCAATTCTCGTGCCAACGTGTCCATACCCCTTGTCCAACTGCGCCGGTTAAAAAAACATAACAGGGAAATGCTCGAAAAGCAAAAGGGACGCCTTGTGCAGTCACAACCAACCCACTCGACTAGGAAAGCTGAACGCCAGTACCGCTAAGTGAGTCGACGTCGCATGTAAAGACGAAAGCATCATCCGTCCACGCGGCATGCCGATTTCACCGTAATCATGTCCATGCCAAAAAAAAAAGAAAGCAATTAGGAAATTACATCATGCCGCCACCGAGACATCACAGTTCGTATCTGGAGCTCCAATCCATTCCGACGCCAGCACATCCGAAAAGGAGCATACCTTTACCAACCAACACAAAACCCGCCCGGAAAAGGTGACTGCCGGAGATAGTACATCAAGGAAGGCAAAGAAGAAAAAAAGACATTAGGTCTGGGCAGGCACACCAGTGGCTTGAGAGGTGTTGCGGCCGCCCCTGACGGCACCTCGTCCTCGGGCGTTGTTGTAACCGCGATTATAGCCACCTCTGCCCCGGGCGCCTCCATAGCCCCTTCCCCTATTACGGCCCCTATAGTTACCGCGGAAGCCATCGACACTACCCTGACCGAAGGTCTCAATGTTCTTCTTTTCCTCTTCGCCGCGCCATTCTTTGCCTCTGGCGCCCTTTGCTTCCTCCCGATCGCGACTCTCACTGGAGATATTATCAAAGAACGAGGAAGCTTTATTGTAGGCAACAGTCACAATTGGGAGGCCAGTCTTGGTGCCGTTGGCCTCGCCGTTGACAGCTTTCTCACCTGGCTCGCCTAGTGTAACACCAGACGCGATAGCCTCCTTCACCAGGTCTTGTTTGTTGAACTTAGCATTTGCAGATTCAAAGTCGTAATCGGTATCCGGGACCTCGATTTTCTTAACCTGGGCCTGATGCTGCCCACGACCACGACCACTTCGGGCATTTTGCTGGCGGCCGCGGTTACTATCAAACGGTTTCATCTCATTCATCTTCTTGGTTACACTCTCAACCGTAGCATCAGCTTGCTGCTGAGGCTTCTTCTGAGAGGTTGGCTGCGGCAACTTTGCCATGGCAGCGGCGACGGCAGCAGTAGCTGCGCGAGTGGCTTCAGTAATGGCAGCCTGAGCGGTGCCTTGAGATGGGGCATTTCCTGAAGCGCTGGCAAGAGGCGGATTAGGCGCAGCTGAAACCGCTGGCTTTACGGTAGGATTCGAGATCGGAATGGCGGGAACCACCCGATTATTCTTAGGGCCAGTAGGTGGCGCCTTAGACGGTGTAGTTGGGGCTGCAGTGGCTGAAGTACTAGGTGCCACGGTAGAGGAAGCCTTGGCAGCTGTGGCACCTTGCGAAGGAGCAGAGGTGGCAGGCGCTTGCGTAGCTTCGGTTACGGAGGGTTTGGACTCAACAGGTGGAGGTGGGGGATTTTGAGTGGCAGGAGCAGGGACGGGTGTCGCGCTCTTGCTGGCAGGCTTGCTCGGGCTCTTGTCACCAACCGGGAGCTCGGACGTAGGCTTCTGGACATTTGCAGGGCCTGCTCCAGGAGCGCCAGGACGTTGCTGCTGTTGCTGTTGCGGCTGCTGCTGCGGCTGCGGCTGCTGTTGTTGCTGCTGTTGCTGTTGACCTGGAGGTCCAATCGGCATCTGGGGAGGGGGGAACTGTCCTGGTCCCTGAGGGAAGCCCTGGCCTGGTGGAGGATACCATCCTGGAGGGGCGCCATAGGGCATATTCGGGAATCCCGGTCCTGGAGGGTAACCAGGGTGTCCAAAGCGTTGTCCGTAAGGTGGATAGTAGCCCTGGAACTGAGGTTGCTGAGGATAGCCAGGAGGGGCTTGGCGAGGAAGTTGAGATTGTTGCGGTGGTTGAGAATATGGAGGGCCCTGAGGAGGGCCTGGTCGAGACATACTCTATCAGAGCTGGTTAGTACAGATAGACACCTTGTAAAGAGAGGGAGTAGGCATCGCGAGGTGAACAAGATCATAATCAGAAGGAAGGCAACGGAAATATCCACATTGATTTTTTTGCGCATTCAGAACAGGTCTGTGAATTTACATCCGCAATATTTCATCATATGATCATGTGGCCCAACTTGGACAAGCCGGCACAAAGGGAGGATGGACCAAGTGTTGTGTGGCGTAGCGGGAGGTTGTGACTTACTCCAAGGATGGCAGGGTCGTTTGGCATCTGAGGAGGCTCAGGCTGTGTGTTTTCCTTCTTCTCCTCGGCTATACTGATGTCTTTCACGTCGCTACCGCGAAAGACTATGTATTCGTACACGGTGGCGGACGGGGCAATCTCCTCGGCGGGGTTGCCTCGCCTCCCCTCGGTGCCATAGGAAACGACATTTTCGAGGGCAATGGTGGAGGCCTCGGGGTTGATCTCATGTAATGTGCCAACATAACTAGGTGGACGGTCAGCTTTGAATTCTCAAGACCTTAGGCGCTGTGGGATCGCGTACCGTATGTCGCTCTTTGAAATCAGGTTGAACCGTTGACTGCCACCTGTTGGTTAGCTTTCCAGCCCAGCCGCACAAATCCAGATTCACACAGAATCCAAGGGACTGACTGACTGACCCTATTAGATGGTTTAAATCCATGGTGGCGGAGTGCGCGTACTCGCGCGGGTGAGGGAATGAAAGAAAGGTAGCGAGTGTGGTCGTGAGACGAGAAGTTGGGGGGGGGATGAAGAGTGGAAATTCCTGCTGAGCTGTTTGTGGTGAAAATGAGCGGCGCTACGGCGGGCGGCAGGAGCCGAGTGAGCAAGCAGGCAGCCTGTCATCGGAAGCCAAGCTGTACCTCTGCCGCTTCGGTATCACCTGCAGGCTGCCCGCATCCCGCTGTACGCCCATCATGTTGCGCTCTTCACATCGTGATGACTTCTTTCTGACTACGTTCGTGAAAATTAAGCTGGCTTTGTGTTTATCTGACCTTAATTTTTACTAATTTCCCTTCGCAGGGCCTCTTTGGAGGAAAGCAAGCGTAAAGCAGCCAAATCTCGAAACACAAATGGAAACCCAATCAAGCTCCAGAGCAAGATCCTTGCAGTCGCGGCGGATCCCTTGAACAGTGGGTCGATCTACGTGGCCGAGAGCGCTGGAACGGTTAGAAGAGTCATACTTGAAGTAGGTGCGCGGCGTCTTGCTTTCTCGAAGCCTCGAAAGCATCGGCACTAAGCCGACTCGTCCATTTGCAGACAGGTGAAATCTCTGCCGTATACAGAGGACCAACTGCCCCTTTGACGAGCGTCTGCTTCAGCCCGGACGGAAAATTGGTATTTGCAGGGTGCTGGGACAAGACAGTGTGGAGCTGGGATGTCACCTCTAGGCAGCCAAAGCAGAGATACCAAGGCCACTCCGACTTTGTGAAGTCAGTCCTCTGCGCCAGAGTCGCAGGTCAGGATGTCCTTATATCTGGCGGAGCAGATGCGGAGATCATAGTCTTCAGTATCTCCACGGGTGAGCGGCTCCATGTCCTCAAGGGTCATGCGAGGGGGGTCCAAGACCTCGCCATCGATCCTGCTTCTCTTGACCCAGATAGCTCGAAGTTTGTTCTCTTCAGCGCTGGGAGTGATCGGGAGATTCGACGCTTTGATATTCCCCCGGGTGCCGGTGACTTGAGCGGCTCTGAGCCGCTTATTGAACATGAAACCAGCGTTTACAAACTGTTCTTTGACGCTGACGGTGATTTGTGGACTGCTTCCGCCGATAAAACTGCCAAATGCCTTATACGAGACAATGGCTGGAAGGCTGATTTGGTACTCGAGCATCCCGACTTTGTCAGAGACGTAGTGGTGCACGAGCAAGGAGGCTGGGTCATCACCGCATGCAGAGACGAGGAGGTTCGGGTGTGGAATAAGGCGGTACGTCCCAGATTTTCATTTTCTAGGTTGATCAGTCTTCTGACTGGATCAGACCGGCGAGCTCTTTCATACGTTTTCTGGCCACTTTGAAGAGGTAACGGGTCTTCTACTGGTTGGGCCGACAGTCGTTAGCGTCAGCATCGATGCTACGATCCGCCAGTGGTCCCTGAAGCCTGACGAGCTCCGACGCGCAAGGGAGGAATCGCAGAATAAGAAGAACCCAAGCGAGGAGGATGGAGAGCCTAAGATAGAATCAATGCTGACGGAGGAGGAGGAACGTGAACTTGCGGAATTGATGAACGAGAATGACGATTAAGTCGAAGGGGACTTTGCCTCAGGACGGGGTGATGATGGCTGATGATGTGACGATCAGAACAGTAGACATCAAGGACCATCCGTGTTGGAGGGCCGCAGAGATATGTATGCCACAGTCTCCGTAATGAAGTCATTATTGAATGATTTGAAAGATCACTCTTGGCATAACCCGCCATGCAGCGATCGAGATCCACCAACTGCTGGCCTGCGCGGTGCGCACGCTACTTGTCACGTGCCTTGAACCTGATGTACCAATGACGCACCGCTTGTAGACGATCATCCTCATCTGGCAGAAGCGGGTATAACCCCGATGCATCGTAATCTCCAGCACGACGAGAGGCATCTCAAACTCGTTGGTCTCCTTCTCGCATGGGTCGCTTTGCGACTCCAAGGAAGTGTCGGATCTGGGCCTTTCGGCCGTTTCTAGCAGCGAGATTACTCCATCCGGTGCGGAACACGGGCCTGCTTCAAGCTCACTTAGCGGCCCCACGCCCCTCTACTTCCAGTCTGACCTGCCGGCATTCTCACCGGCTCCTGATCACGGGGACATCTCTCTGCTCACACGTCGTAGATAGCGGTGTGTGGGGTAACTCTCGCAAAATGGCGACTCTATCGGACATGCATGTAGACGAACAAGGGGGTGGGACAGAGCCAGGGCCTAAGCTGGTCAACAGGCTCCATGAGAGCAAGTCGCCATACGTGAGCAACCCAGATTCTGGTGTATCTTGAAATTCAGATGCTAAATACACTGCAGGTTAGGGGCCACATGCATAATCCTGTCGCATGGCAGCCCTGGGACTCCCAAGCAATCGACTTGGCGAAGAAGCTCAATCGCCTCATCTTCTTGAGCATTGGCTACTCAGCATGTCACTGTCCGTGATCGCACCCCTACAAACCCACCCGTTAAGCAAGTTTCTGACTCTCCATCAGGGTGCCATGTTATGGAAAAGGAATCTTTCATGTCTCCGGAAGTTGCTTCTATTCTGAACGAATCGTTCATCCCGATTAAAGTCGACCGGGAAGAGAGACCAGATATCGATGATGTGTACATGAACTATGTCCAGGCAACCACAGGGTCCGGGGGCTGGCCGCTGAACGTTTTCCTGACACCAGATCTCGAACCCGTTTTCGGTGGCACGTATTGGCCGGGGCCAAATTCCAGTTCCCGCCCCCGGCTGGGCGCTGAAGGTCCTATCGGATTTATTGACATTCTAGAGAAGCTCAGAGATGTCTGGCAGAAACAGCAGCAAAGATGTTTGGACAGCGCGAAGGAAATCACCAAGCAGCTCAAAGAGTTTGCGGAGGAAGGGACACATTCTCACCATGGAGAACGTGAGGCAGGCGAGGATTTGGAAATTGAGCTCCTCGAAGAGGCCTTTCGACATTTTGCGACTCGGTACGATCCTGTCAATGGAGGTTTTGGCAGAGCTCCGAAGTTCCCTACTCCAGCAAATTTGAGTTTCTTACTCCGCCTGGGCTTGTATCCAAGCGCCGTGTCGGATGTTGTTGGTCAGGAGGAGTGCGCTCAGGCAAGCGCAATGGCAGTAAACACCCTTCTTAAGATGGCTCGTGGTGGGATTAGGGACCACATCGGGCATGGATTCGCGAGGTATAGTGTCACCGCTGACTGGAGTCTGCCTCACTTCGAGAAGATGCTCTATGACCAGGCGCAACTTCTGGACGTCTACGTAGATGCGTTTCGGTTGACGCACGAGCCTGAGTTGTTAGGTGCTGTCTATGATCTGGTCGCCTATCTGACGACCCCACCCATTCAATCACCAAACGGTGGCTTCCATTCATCAGAAGATGCGGACAGTCTGCCAACTCCAAACGACACAGAGAAGCGCGAAGGCGCTTACTACGTCTGGACATTAAAGGAACTTACGCAAGTACTCGGGCAGCGGGATGCCGGAGTCTGCGCCCGCCACTGGGGTGTGCTTGCCGACGGCAATGTCGCTCCGGAGAATGATCCCCATGACGAGTTTATGAACCAGAATGTCCTGTCCATTCAGGTGACACCTAGTAAGCTCGCGAAGGAGTTCGGCCTGAGTGAAGACGAAGTCGTCAGGATCATCAAGTCAGCCAAACAGAAGCTGCGCGAGTACCGTGAGAGGACTCGCGTTCGTCCTGACTTGGATGATAAGATAATCGTCGCATGGAACGGACTGGCCATAGGAGCGCTTGCGAAGTGCAGTATCTTGCTAGATGAAATAGATAGTGCAAAGGCTGTGCAATGCAGGGACGCAGCAGCTAAAGCCGTCGACTTCATCAAGAACAACCTTTTTGATAAATCGACAGGACAGCTATGGCGCATCTACCGCGCCGGCAGCAGAGGAGACACGCCTGGATTCGCAGACGACTATGCATATCTAACGAGCGGGCTCATCCAGATGTATGAGGCCACTTTCGACGACGGTTACCTACAAATGGCCGAGCAGTTACAACGTAAGTTCTCTTTGAGTAACCTCAATGCTCTGCGGATGCTAACAGTAGTTCTCCAGAATACCTCAATACCCACTTCCTGGCCCCTGGTTCAAACTCGTCTACGTCCGCGGGCTACTATTCTACACCTTCGACTCTGACACCAGGTGTGCCTGGTCCGCTTCTCCGTCTGAAAGGAGGCACAGAATCCGCCACGCCATCCGTGAACGGCGTAATTGCACGCAATCTCCTCCGCCTGTCTGCGCTGCTCGAGGATGAGGGATACCGGAAACTTGCCCAACAGACCTGTAATGCGTTCTCCGTTGAGATCATGCAGCATCCTTTCCTCTTTGTGGGGCTCCTCGACGTTGTCGTCGGTCTGGAGCTCGGTGTCAAGAACGTCACAGGCGTGCTTTCCACCGCAGACATCACCTCTTCGACTGTTCCTCGCGCAGATGGCATGGTCAGCAAAACTGACGAGCCTATTTCCGCCAGAGACCTGCTCATCAAGAAAGTTCGGGATGAAGCAGGTCCTCCGGCAGCCACGTCCACTGCAACAGTGGCACTTGTGGATATCCGAAAGCCTTATTTGGACAACATCGTCGCCAACCAGTCGGCCTGGCTGATGTCCCGAAATCCACTGTATAAAGATCTCAGGGCCGGGGAACCTCCAAAGAATTTCATGCTTGTCTGCGAGGCGGGAAGCTGTCGGACCGTTGATATATGATTGTCTTTTCCCCTTTCGGTCCCGGGAAGAAACCGCGAAGAAGTCCTTGCACAGCGAGTAAAGCTGTGCGTTCGCCATTGATCTGTCGTCTTGTCACTATACGTTTATTTTCTGTATTGGATCTCACATGTTGCCTGTATAAGATGCATTGTTTGGGTCCTGTAATCATCTACTTGTGTACTGTACGGTTGGAATGTCTGCTAGAAAGTTGGCCATCTCGAGTGTGACATATGCGTGTACTGAATAGGCAGAATCGAGGCATTTGTACAGTGCTATCGTTCCGTCAAGAGAGAGTGCTAAGTCTAGGTGACAGATGGTATAGTGGACATAAATATATAACCACATGCATATGATGCACGACCGCCCAAAAACTGACATGTTGAGCGCCCCGAAGGCGGCTGTCAAGGATATATCTCGTCTATTTCTCCACAAGGGCGTCGAGCCACAGAAATAGAGTCAAATCAGATCTCTGTTCCTCGGGTATCGACGGACGTAGGACGGTGATATGTGTTGTTGACCCGATCGCTGCGCAGAACCCCTCCCGCGCCCCCGGCGATTTCCAAAAAAAAAAAAAAGAAAAAAATTACAAAATAGCATGAAAGCCCACTATTATCATTATTACTGCGTTTCCCCCCCCCCCCCCCCCTCTCCGCGACTCCCCAGATCCTAGCATAAGCCAGGCTGTGTCCAGTTCTCTCGGATTCCGACCCCTGTGATGATCGATACCAACTCACGCCTCACGCTGACATTGACTCCCGACTTCCAATATAACTGCCCAGTTCAATCACGGCAGCCCTCTGCACTCTCGCAGCTGTTCCATCCAGCTCGATGAATCCATTTCGGGAAGCAGATACCGGATGGAAACACACCGCGTCGCTACCTACCTAGCTTACCGACGGCGGAGACCAACTTTTAGAAAAAATCATCCTTTCCGCTCCATCTTGTACTGTACTAAAAAGTCCTCAGCAAGAGAAGGGTTCTCGGGCACTTCAACCTAAGCATTCTTCGAGGTATTTTCAGTATAGTACAACCTTTCGACCTTTTGTGGACACGAGATCTATCTCTACGCGAGAACGCATCGAGTTCCAGTATTGAGAAGGAGGGGGAGGGGGTGCGCAGCGGCACATCACTCCTGCGGCTGGGGACATGCACTCGTGGAATTGAACTAAAGACTGGACAGTCATATTGCTTGCGCGTGAATTGACGGTCTGGTAATTGTAAGGTGTTCGATGGAAGTGTGGCAAGAAAGGGAATAATTATGGCTGTCGGCTCGGGGTTTCTATGTGTTGACTTTAGCGCAGAAAAGTATGTATGTACTTGGGTTGTGGTCAGGCGGGCCGACAGGCCTGTTGTTTATTTAGGGAGATGCTGCTTTTAGAGTTATGAATTTCGACTCAATCAACTATGTCCATTCATCTCTCCCTCTTGTACTGTACATGTAGTCAGTTCTGTAGGTGGATTATACGCATGTGTTCCCTTGGATGACGACAATGGGGGTATTATATTAGAACAAGTTATATATAGAAGAACAAATGTCTAGGTAAAGATCCTTTCTACTTGATCAGGAAACCGATACATATAGAGAATCATTACATCCAGATAATAATAATAATAAATAGTGGCTTTAACCGTAATGAGCTTTGCAAGACCATTTATTATTATTATTATTATTAAAGTCAGGTTTCATGAAATAATAAAGTGCCTCGAGCTGGCGAGTCCGCGTGATGCGCGACTGTGACTGTCACAGCCCCCTCCACACAAAGCCTGCAAGGGTTCATCCGTGGCGCTTTCCTTTGTGCTGGGAAGAATGAAACACTTTTCTAGACAATAAATAATAATAAAAGATGAGATATCCGCTAACAGAAACACTGTCGCAAGCAAGACAATAATTTGCCAGCAGAAGTGTCAAAACCCCGCTTGAGAAATCTAGACCATCCGTCGGAAATTATATGCAATATAACACTGTTTCTCGGCTCAAGCCACAGTATGTATCGAGTACCGACCGGAAGGAACGGTGAAACAGATCTGAAACAGTGTTGATAGCCTAATAAACAGAGTCCCGGGACTGTCCATAGATCAAGGACAAGAGAAAAAAATAAAAAAGTTTGCAACCATCGCTGAGTCGGGATGTTGTTTGTACGCAGCAGAGAACGGAGTAGGCTTCCACGCGAATAATATGACAGGCACGGAATGGTAGTTGTTTGTGGGAAGCCTGTCAGACAGAACCTTGGATCGAGCGCATCGGGCGGGATCGCTGACACAGACAATTATTCGTCAAGCAGTAGAAAAAGCTTAAAAGCAAAATATTATTTCGTTGGCTGGATCATCTTGGCCTTCTCTTTTGTCCTGAATGTTAGCATCGGTCCACTGGTTTGATTGTCCAAGGGTCCATTTTGGGGAGTTTTACGGAACGCTTCTGGCGCTCACGTCGTGTCATCCGCCTGAAGCGTCCTGAAGAGCAACTTCTTCTGGAATCTGGCCTCTGCACCGGACGGAATCATTATCATGACGGAGGAGCAGTCTACTGGCCGCCAACGGTCCAGCTGTCCCTAAGAGGGAGTAATCCACTAGCGGAGCGCTACTGGGCGACTGGCCGACGGCCTCCTCTGAGTAGAAAAGAGGCGATCCTACGAGATCGAGATTCGTCGGGACGCAAGGGCCGACAAGTCGGCATTAGAAGGCGTGGAAGACGTTCTCGAACCCTGAATCTGGACGGGGCTTAAATTGGAGTGGGACGGGTGAGACCCGGGTCGTGCATCGGGCGCTTAACCTGAGGCAGCGGCAGCCCTTTGCGTCCATCCTACTGGAGCAGCGCGGAAATTATCTGCGTTTCACCTTCACAGGACCCCGCAACATGCACATTTTGACTGTGCACACACACGGTAATATCCTGTCTCTGCGCAGAACTGTCTGAGGGCGTCAGGCTGGCAAGCGGCCATCATGATCGAGACCACACGCTCCCCATACGCCCGTAACCGGCGTGCACGTTCAGGAAAATCCCCGAAATGAATGGCCCCAATAGCCGCTGCGAAAGAGGGGCGGAAACGCTGCGGCTCGGCCCCGTCGAATGGCCGTGCGAGCGTGCCTGGAATGGCGGCGCACCAAGCCAGGGGCTCCGAGGCAAACACGGGGTTCTCCCTGCACTGCTAACCAGGCACATCACATCCACGGCAGACACAGCAGAGTTGCAAGGCGTGCGTCGACCTCCGGCCTGGAAATGATCCTCGATCTACGACCACAGGATATCACGCAGTAGCCACTCCCGAGGGGAGAGGGGAGCGCAAGGGGCAGCGGACAGTATCGCAGACCCCAGATACGGCCCTAAGTTCCGACAGGAATTCAGCGCCATGGCTCAGTTCGGTGCACGGTGTACGTACTGTATAGTCACTCCCTGGATCCATGGATGTTCCCGCAGCGACAGAGGCATGTAGCGCGTGTTCGTCGGGCCCTCGTTCACAATGATGGCGGGAAGCGCGCCATACATGGGTATGCGGACTCGAGAACGCGAAGAGATGGGATCGGGGGAGATGCTGGATTGCTAAACTCGACTGACATACACGATTGGGAGCATCCCCGGCAGCATGAGCAGCAGTCATAGCAGAGAGCGACTTGGCCGACGGAGAGTCCATCTCGCAGGACAAAGCCCTGGAAACAAACGCCGGGAAGCTTGGCTGGTATCTCATTGTTTTCTGGGGAGAACCCGCCGCTCCCCGCCCCGTTTCACGGCTAGTTGAAGCAAGTGCTCATATCACAGGGGGCCCACCCCTCTGCCCAGTGCGCACCCGCGCGTCTTCTCTCCCTTTTCTGCCCTACTCGATCCGCCTTCTTCCTCTCTTTTATCTTGCGAACTGCGTTCGTTTCTTCGTTGTTGGGACTTTCCGTCCTTAACACTTCGCTTCTTGTACACTTTTTCACTCCTTCAAAAGTGTTCAAGGGCTGTCGCTCCTTTTTTTGTCACCATACCGCTCTCTGCATAGACAACAGCAGTCGATCTGCGTTGGTCGATCCCCCTCCGCTCCCAAAGCTGTACAAACGGTAACTCTCAATATCTCAATCGATCTGGTCCTCTCTTTCAGCCTTGTCAAAATCTGCTGCAGATACTTCCTGTGGAAGTCCCCTCTCCATCCAGTTGATCTGGGAACACATCGCGCGATTCGGTCGTTTTTGTTGATATCTCGAACTCTCAAACCAACCACGACAACATGCGTTCCTCAGTTCTTTTGAGCGCTCTTTGCGCTGCTGGTGTGATGGGCTCCCCGGTCCAGAAGCGTGCCTACAAGACCGAACTCACCATCGTTACTGTGACCGAATATGTGACGCCTGGATTTGTTGCTCCCACTCCCGCGATTTCTAAAGTGGATGCCGCACCAGAGGCTGAAGGTTTCTATGTCACGACTCTGTACTATACGCGGACCGAAGCTCCTACTCCAGTTATCGAGCCTTTCATGCCTTGGCTGCAGCCTGCGCCAGCTGAGACCAAGGCTCCTGCTCAGACGCAGGCTCCTGCTCCAGTTCACGCTCCTGCTTACACCGCACAGCCTGCGCCGGCCGAGACACAGGCCCCTAGTCCAACTCCCGAGCCTGTGACCACTTCAGAGCCTGCGACCACTGCGGCGCCTGCGCCGGCAGTTACCTCACGTGCTCCCACTCTGAGCAATAGCGACAACAGTTACCAGGCCCAGGTTCTGCAGAACCACAACATCCACCGTGCCAATCACTCTGCTCCGGCTCTTTCCTGGTCCACCACTCTCGAGGCCAGTGCCAAGAAGCTCGCAGATAGCTGTGTGTATGAACACAACACGTAAGTGGTTCTCCCATGTAACATCAGCGTCCGACACCCAGGAGGACTTCTCTGACCTATTCCCAGTGAGATTGATGGCGGTGGATATGGTCAAAACATCGGATACGGCATCCCCGCTGACGACATTGGAAAGATGATCACCAACCTGATGTACAATGACGAGTTCGGTTACTTTGAAAGCCTCTACGGTCAAGCCACCCCTGATATGACCGACTTCGAAAAATGGGGTCACTTCAGCCAGATCGTGTGGAAGGGCACCACCCAGGTCGGTTGCGCCACGACTGTCTGCGACACCCTCCAGAATGTTGGTTCTGGGTCGATTCCCTTCACTGTGTGCAACTACGGACCTCCAGGTAATTGCGCATCATTTCCTCTTAAATTATCTGGTGTGCTCTGACAATCGTCATAGGCAACGTTGACGGCGAGTACGCTGAGAACGTTGCGCGCCCGCTGGGCCAGCCATTTTTCGCCGTCGCATAAGTGTCCCGGGCCGTGTAAATCCTCATTCCATGGTGACGGTGATGCAGCGCCTGTTCTTCGTTCCTCGAGATGCATGTAGCTCCGTTTGTCTTCCTGCACGTAATTTGCTCTTGATGTCAGTGGTCTGGCCCTGCCTGGCAAGTTCGTTGTGAATACTTTACCACTTGACGAAAGCTAGCCTCGTCGTTGCCGTACATATCAGGGGATTCCCCGTAGTCATGTGCGAATATCCAAGCCGCTTCCAACACCATACTTCGTCGCATTTGATTTTCTTTTCTTCATTAAGTTGTTGTCTTGTTCTGTTTGCATGGAGCCCGCGGTCCTGGTATGCCAAGACTCGGCGTAGGTTCCCCGTGGGGACCTAACCCACTTCCGGCCAAGCAGATCTCGAGGAGGGGGAACCGCTGGGCACCCGCGGACGGACATGACTTTTATACTCCAGTTCATTTGTCAATATTTTAGTTATCAAGGAGGTTGTGCCTCTTTTTTTTCCCTTCACCTCTTCCATGGAAGTAGATGGTTCAAAGCATTATGGGTTATCTGGGTAGTCCGTTCTCCCTGTTATGTTCTATCGCAGCGGGCTGCCGCATCTGCACCTGCAGCTGCATCCGCCAACGTGTGCATCTGCTGCAACGTCCTGCGCATCCTGCTGCTACCCCGCCAGGGAGCCATCGGCTCTATCTACTCCGTATGTCTGCCTACAGCATATGCATATGGCGCTCGGTCGAGCGGTCGAGAATCGGCGAAGTCTCGCCGCGACGTCGGCGGTTCGGAGGCCAGGTACACAGGATCGCCGACACGTGACCCCCCACTGGGGCCCCAGGTCGATCTGGTTGATCTCCCTTCGCCCGAAACGTCATCGATAGAGCAGCACACGGAGCCCCAGGACGAGCAGCAGGCACGAGGGCCACCGCGAGCCTTGCGATCGAGCTTCTCCAGCAGCTGAAGTTGGTGGCCGACCTCGCCACTGGTATTCCCAGGAAGCCGTCCCCGGTGTAGGTAATCACAGGGACCCTTCTGAAAGCGAAGATCCAGGTGCTCGTTATTTAGTTATCAACTGAACTCTCCACCGAGCTTCCTCCATCCTCTGGCCCGGGCTTAGCTTCCTTAAAGCTGCGGACCGCTGGCCCCGGTCGGTACGTCCCATTCCCAGCTTTCCAGCTACCTCTTTGTGTCATTCGAATTCCCCTGGTCATTCCCCGTTCTCGCGTCAGAGGGCCAGAATCATCTTTCCCCTCCCCCTTTTCTCGTCCATCTGTAACGCGGAACCGCAAACTGGGGGGAGACGTCATTGAACAGCGTTAGTGGTCTCCATGCATGAGAGTTTTATTTTTATCCGTTGGACCGTTCTCTCCAACTACGCGGTCACGTCCGTCAAAGAAGCAGGCCATTTGCTGACAAAGGGAGTATAGCAAGCTTCTCCGTTTCTCCGACACATCCTTAGGCTGATAGCCTCGGACGCCTGCACCACTTCAGTCAAGGAGATCCACTCTGCTCTGGCCAGAGCCCAGAGCTGTATCGAATTGTAAGCCTTCCTTTTCCCGCCCTAGGCACTATCTTCCCTTCGAACCGACACCCGCATCTTCCGCCCGTATGGTTCACATGGGGGCTCCCAGGGGATCTCCGGACAGCGGGGTAGACTCGGAGGTGGTCGTCCGCATGGCCACGACCGGCCCTGGTCCTATATATCCCATTCCAAGACGCCCCTCTAGTCGACCGCTCGTTGTCCATGAGCCCTGGTTGACTTCCCTTACCGGGCCCCTTTCCCATTTCCCCTTTTACTTTTTTTTACTTTTGTTATTTGATCTCGATGCCGCCTTACTGTTTGCATGATTGCCACTATTTCTACCGCAGTGCTTTGCGTCTTTTGTCGATACCTACTCTTCTGGCTTGTCGCTACGCCTGATCTACGCTTGATATCCCTTTTTGTCTGAACAACTGCTGAAACCATGTCTTACTCCTCAATGGCAGTCCGTTTTTTTACCTCCCCGAAACCCTTGACGGAGGCAATCGTCACGTCCAAGGTCGAGTCCAAGATGGCGTCTGTGACCTCGTCCCCATCATCTGTGAACGGCACTGCCCCCACAGGTGAACAACGTCCGAATGGGACCGACGCCTCCGCGGGCCAGACGCCTCAGAAGAAGGGAATCACCTTTTCGAACCAGGATTCGCTTCCCAAGCTCCCGATTCCGGACCTTGAAAGCACATGCAAGAAGTACCTTGAGGTCTTGTATCCCCTACAGACCCCGAGGGAACATGAAGAGACAAAGGCTGCTGTGCAGGAGTTCCTGAGGTCGGAGGGTCCTGAGCTCCAGGAGAAGTTGAAGAAGTATGCTTCTTCGAAGACGAGCTATATCGAGCAGTTTTGTACGCTCCGTTTCTCCCAGATTCCATTGAACCTACGACTGATTTGTTCACAGGGTACGATTCGTACTTGAATTTCGACAATCGTAAGTATTCATTCATCTCGGTCTCACGGTGATACCTGTTGACCCGGATAGCTGTCGTCTTGAACCTCAACCCCTTTTTCCTGTTGGAGGATGACCCAACGCCCGCGAGGAATAACCAGGTGACCAGAGCTGCGTCGCTTGTTGTGTCTGCCCTGTCCTTTGTTCGGGCAGTCAGAAGAGAGGAACTGCCACCCGACACTGTCCGTGGCACACCACTTTGCATGTACCAGTACTCCCGGCTGTTTGGTACTGCTCGGGTACCCACAGAGAATGGATGCGTTATCGCGCAAGATTCGACGGCGAAGCATATTGTCGTTCTTGCCCGGGGGCAGTTTTACTGGTTCGATGTCCTTGATGACAACAATGACTTGATCATGACTGAGAAGGATATTGCGCTCAATCTTCAAGTGATTGTTGACGATGCGCAGCAGACCCCCATCCAGGAGGCTGCGAAGGGCGCCCTTGGCGTTCTCAGCACAGAGAACCGGAAGGTATGGTCAAGCTTGAGAGAGATCCTGACGAAGGACCCTGGTTCGAACAACGCGGAATGCTTGAACATCGTCGATACTGCCCTCTTCGTTCTCTGTCTGGACTACACCGAGCCTTCCACCACGGCGGAGCTCTGTGCCAATATGCTGTGTGGTACCAGCGAAGTCGTCAGAGGTGTGCAGATTGGAACCTGCATCAACCGGTGGTATGACAAGCTTCAGATCATCGTCTGCAAGAACGGTAGTGCCGGGATCAACTTTGAACATACCGGCGTGGACGGTCACACGGTCCTCCGCTTTGCCAGCGATGTCTACACGGACACCATCCTTCGATTTGCCAAGAGCATCAACGGTCAGGCGCCCAGCTTGTGGGCGACGAGCAGCCCCGATCCCGCGAAACGAGACCCCCGGAGTTTTGGCAACGTGAGCACCACGCCTCGCAAGCTGGAGTGGGACATGACTCCTGAGCTTAGCATTGCCCTGCGGTTCGCAGAGTCGCACCTTGCCGATCTTCTCCAGCAGCACGAAGTCGAAGTCCTCGACTTCACCGGGTACGGGAAGAACTTTATCACCTCGATGGGCTTCTCGCCCGACGCTTTCGTGCAGATGGCTTTCCAGGCCGCCTACTATGGTCTCTACGGCCGTGTCGAAAATACGTACGAGCCGGCGATGACGAAGATGTTCCTCCACGGCCGGACCGAGGCGATCCGTCCGGTTACGAGGGAGTCGGTCGAGTTCGTCAAGACGTTCTGGGGGGACAACCCTGCCGAGCAGAAGGTGGAAGCCCTCAGAAAAGCGACCGAGAAACACGTTGCTATTACAAAGGAGTGCTCGAAAGGGCAGGGCCAGGATCGCCATCTCTACGCTCTGTACTGTCTCTGGCAACGCTCGTTTGACGAAGCGTCGTCTGTGAACAACAGCGTGGAGGCCAGCTCGAACGGCTACTCGAGTCCGGCCGAGAACGGGTCGAACATCGGGTCCCCGAAGTTCTCCTCGACTCCGTCGGAAGATGGCGTCTCCTCGAGCGGGTACAGCAGCGTCCGGGGCTCGCGCACTGTGCCGCCGACGCCGGCCATCTTCAACGACCCGGGCTGGGACAAGATCAACAACACGATCCTGTCGACCTCGAACTGCGGCAACCCGTCGCTGCGGCACTTTGGCTTCGGCCCGACGTCCGGCGACGGTTTCGGTATCGGGTACATCATCAAGGAGGACTCGATCTCGATCTGCGCGTCGTCCAAGCACCGGCAGACCGCCCGGTTGATGTACACGCTCGAATCGTATCTCCTGGAGATCCGGAAGCTGCTCCGTGCCACCAGCCGCAGGACCACGACCCCGCGGACCAGCCGGGCGCGGGAGCTGGAGCTGATGTCGGAGCGGAGCCAGCACCGCCGTGGGCGTCTTATCCGGGGCGACGCTACTACTCAAGCGCGCGCAGGTACCGAGACGCCAACGACGGACAGCGGCGAGATCGAGGACGACGGCATGGGTGGATGTAAGTTTCCCCGTACACCTGGCTCCTGTGGAAGGTTTGGGATGCTAACGGACCAACTAGATGGCTTCTTTGACGCGGGGATGCTGCTGCACGCGCTCAAGGGCGTGGCGGCGGACCGAGAGCGGGGCGAGAAGCCCATGCGACGACGGCCCGTCGGGAAGAAGCTGACCCTGACGGACTACTGATATCGGGATATCCTAGCGGATTGCGGACATAGGCCTTTTTTTTTTGGAAAGCATCTACGGGTTTCTGGTTTATTTATTTTTTTTGGCTGGAAGTGATTCTCGATCGGCATGGATGTATGCTTTCTGTTATATCTCGTTGGATAACGTGTTGATGCCCTTTTTTGGAGCGATAACCCCGTCATGTAACTTGGAGCTTTCTGTTTATGATACCTATCTATACCTATATATGCCCAGTGTATCTATGCAGCGGTCTGCGCAGGATTAACGAAGGTTGCATTGCATCATTCGTGTGGGGAATCCAGCACTTTGGCCAGATGAGCTGAATTGGTACACTCGAGAGAACTGTGCTCAGTGCGGCTGAAGGTCGGGGCATCTCTGCATCAATGCTTCTAGTCTCCCTGTCTCAAGATGTAGTGAATCTATTCTAAATAATGTAGTTTGTGCACAGTAGCATACACTTTTGTGTTTTTATTTGCACTGTGATTGGTATGTTACATTCACCACCTTCAGGTAGCTAGTGCAGACTGCAGGGGCCAGTTGCACAATTTATGTCTTCAATCATCTGTTTGTTGCGGACTAGGAAGGAGGTAGGATCGTCTACGATCCAATTCCACGATCCAACTCCATGATCCAAGACTATGATCCCATTCTATCATCCCAGAGACCTAGGAAGACAGCATGTATATAATGACGCTCCTTTCAGACAGATTTCGACCCTCGTGGTCGACTCACATAGCAATCTGTGGTATAGGCATTGCTAGTAACACAGGCTCATTCTTACTGTTGTATTGCTCACCCCCTTGTTTTCTGTCTTCAAGATAAACCCAAACGACCTTTTGGGCCTAGTCTCCAGGGCCTGTCGTTACAGAATATTTATAATAAGATAGACGGTGTAAAAGTGATTAGTGTAACCGATCTACTACAAAAGAGATATAGATTGTTTTATGACAAATAAAACAGATGAAGCAAGAACAGTGAAAGATGTCACTTATAAATAATTATACAAGAAACAGCATATTTATAATTGCAGAGAAAGAAGCACAAGTGTGATTTTAAGTAAGATCTTCAAAACAGGATCAGAAACAGGATTAAGGAGAAACTGGATGATTAAGATCTGGGCTGTAAGGCGAAAGAATGTGGAGCCAGAAGCTAAAGCCACAAGCTGCATAAAGAAAGCAAACAGGGCAAAATCTGTCTGAAAGGAGCGTCATTATATACATGCCGTTTCTCTGGGTCTTAGTGATCGTGGTGATCGTGGTCAGTCACGTGCCGGTCAGTTCCTTCCCTCGGTCCTATAATTATCCGGTCTTTGTATGGCAAGGTCCATAACATACTGCCACAAAACCTTGTATACAGAGTATATAGAGAGAGAGCGCGCTGGGACACCTTCATGCCTGACCGGGAAGTGCTGTGGATGCATGTCTCCGGCAGGATGCGGCGGGCGTCCCCTCATGCCCCGTACTCCGGACCCGGGTGCTGCGGCTTGGGCCAATGGAAGCTTATCTGATCCACCGCCTGTGCTCCGTCAAACAACGCATGGCAGGGACACGTCAGGCTCCGGTCGTTCGCGCCGTCTCCATGCCTGCAGCCTTGGATGCGGATAATAACCAGACCAGCGCTAGTGCTAAATATATGGGTAGTGTCGTGCAGCCGAGTCCAGAGGGCAGCGGACAGCGTGCATAAGCTGGAACGAACCGTCCTGGCTTCCACATCGGTCGACTCTTGGATGCTCTGCTGCGTCCGCGACGCAGGACTAGTGCATAGTCATACAGCGGTCGATCCAGCCTCGATGCCGGCGAGGGCGGGTACGTACATACGATGTCATCCGTTGGATCAGGGCCAGACTGGGCCGAGATCGATGGGAAGAATAATAATCAGCAGGAGGGGGGGGGAGTGGCCTGGAGGCTGGCCGGCTGGCGCGAGCCGTGGTGAGGTCACTCTCCGATCAGAGAGCACGGTGAGCCCGTCAGTCCACCGGGCGCCGCGGCCTTCCGCCGGCGCACGTGACCCACGTGACCCCGGGCTGAGGCTCAGACTCAGAGGCTCCTGTCGCAGGCACCGCAGGACCAGCCTCTCTCTCTGCGTCTCGTCTCCCCTCCCATCGCCTGTCTCCTGCGCGCTCGAGGCCTCGGAAGACCAGCGCGGGCTGCCCGACGTCTCGCCCAGCGTGTGCTCGTCCGTGTAAGTGCTTCTTTTCCTCTGCTCTGCCCCTGGGGGGGCCATTGGCCTGCCTCCCTTCCCGACATCGCTGGCAGCCCCTAGCGGTCGCGCGCCCGAAGCGGCATAGCGGCCAGGCGCTCAGGCTGCGGTCAGGCAGCGCTCGCGGTGTGTCTCGCCGCCCGCACGCCCCGGACGGCCTGTCAGCGATCGCCGGTCCACTTCGACCGCCTGCACGCTGCATTGGCCTCTGCCTCTAGACTCCTCGCGCTGCTGAGCTACTGCTGCTCCTCGCTGCCACCACCCCTCTCGCTGCCTCTCCCTCGAGCCCTCGAGAGAGAGGGGCTGTCTCTCGTCTTCCAATCTCTTCGTCCTGCTATGCTCTCCCCATTGCAGCCCCAGGGACCACGACCACGAAACTCTCCTCGTATCCTCGCCCTCCCGTCCCCCGTCTCCCTGCCGCTGAAGAAATCGCCGCGCCTTTCCCTTCCCTTCCCCGACCGCTGGGAACCGTAACCCGCCGTCGATCAGCGGTCGCAACATCCGACGACGGCACCCCCCTCCCCCCCTCTCCTACCGACCATATCCATCATCATCACCACCACCGTCGTCCACGATGGCGGCAGCGCTCGATCAGCCCGCCGTCGAGAGGCTCCCGGGCGGCCTCGAGCCCGATGCCGCCTCCATCACGCCCCCCAACAGCGCCAACGGCAAGAAGGATGCCCCGGACGGCGTCCCCTCCGAACTCTCCGACCTCGAGCTCGATCCCAACAGTCATACCGCAGCCGCGCCGGGCCCTCCGCCCATGGACGACGAGATCGTGCCCGATCATTACTACGGCGGTGGGAAGATCCCCGTCTTCAAGCCGGTGAGTCCGCGTCCCACCCACCCCCGGAGACGACGGGAGAGAGGCAGCGTCGGCATCATTATTGTCGTGTGGAATATCATCCGGCTGACGGCGGGACCCATAACGGGGTGAAAAAAAAAACACAGACGATGGAGCAGTTCCGCGATTTCCGGTGGTTTATCGAGAAGATTGACAAGTACGGCATGAAGTCCGGGATAGTCAAGGTCATCCCTCCGAAGGAATGGTGAGTTGCGATATCAAATCCGGTGATCGACGCATGAGCTATGGCTGGTGCTCGGATCGCTTTCCGGTCGGGGTTTCGTCACGATTATCCTACACCTCGTCGATCGACGGTGACTCCCTGTTTTCCCCGGATCGGGACAGCTTCGTTGCAGGCCGGCCTAGCCCGCGCAATCCTCGACCCCCCGGCCCGTGTGACGAACTTTGACTGACTGGGCGTTTCTTAGGACCGATTCCCTTCCTCCCCTCGACGAAGCGGTCAAGACGATTCGCGTCAAGAACCCGATCATGCAGGAATTCCACGGTTCGCACGGCACATATACTCAGGCGAACATCGAAAAGCAACGGACATACAACCTGCCGCAGTGGAAGGCCTTGTGTGAGGAGAGCAGCCACCAGCCTCCCGCTCGCAGAGGGGAGAGAAGACGGAATCAAGAGAGACCAACTCGCTCTGCGTCAACGCAGAAGCCCCAGTCGGCTCGATCCGATTCCCAGAAGCGTCGATCGGGACCCGGTCGTCCTCCCAAGCGATCCAACCAGGTCAAGATCAAGGAGGAGCCCCCTGCGGACGACAGTTCGGAGCGGTCGAAACCCGAGGGCCCCCCAACGCCGGTCTCTCCCGAGTCGAACCCCGTCGAGACCAAGACGGAGGAGCTGAGCGACGGAGAGTCGTTGCCTGCGCAGAAACCGAAAGGCCGACAGCCCAAGTCTGTGTCTTCGAGGAGGAAGCACAACCGCGGTGAGGCGCTCGACCATATCGACGAGGAAGCCTTCAAGGATTTCGACTATCGTCTTCACGACGTTGACGAATATACCCCGGAGAGATGTGAGGAACTGGAGACCGCGTATTGGAAGTCCCTCATGTTCAACAACCCCCTGTACGGCGCTGACATGCCCGGTTCACTCTTCGACGATTCCACCACCTCGTGGAACGTCGCCAAGCTGCCGAATCTGCTGGACGTATTGGGGCAGAAGGTTCCGGGAGTGAACACGGCATATCTGTATCTGGGGATGTGGAAGGCTACGTTTGCGTGGCATCTGGAGGACGTGGATCTCTACAGCATCAACTACATCCACTTTGGCGCTCCGAAGCAGTGGTACAGCATTTCTCAGGAAGATGCTCCCCGATTCGAGGCGGCCATGCGAAGTACGTGACTTTTTTTTGGCATGGAGATGCGAGGAACATGGCTGACTCGAGCTTGACAGGCATCTGGCCAAGCGACGCGAAGAATTGCGACCAGTTCCTTCGTCACAAGACGTACCTGGTCTCGCCCCACGTCCTGAAGACCCAGTTCGGGATCAACGTGAACAAGATGGTCCACTACGAGGGCGAGTTTGTCATCACCTATCCGTATGGTTACCATTCGGGCTACAACCTTGGCTACAACTGCGCTGAATCCGTCAACTTTGCTACGGAAAAGTGGCTGGACTATGGTCGCGTCGCGAAGAAGTGCAACTGCGAAGCCGACAGCGTCTGGATCGACGTTGGAGAGATCGAGCGGAAGCTGCGGGGGGAGACGACGCCCGAGTACGACGACGAGTTCGAGAGTGATCTGGACGAACTCGAAGGCGCATCGGACCTCCTCACTCCCCCGCGCAGCGTACCGGAGAAGTCCGCCACGCGTGTCAAGAAACGGAAGCGTGATGGCGACGAACCGAAGGCGAAGCGGGCCAAGGTGCAGGTGGAGGTCACCAAAAAGATCCCCTGCGTGCTGTGTCCGAACGACCTGGACTATGAGGATCTGCTGCCGACCGAGGACGGCAAGGCGCACGCACACCGACGGTGCGCCATGTACATCGAGGAGACGTCGATCCTGCGCGACGAGTCCGGACGCGAGGTTGTGTGCGACATCGACAAGATCCCGAAGGCTCGTCTGGGGCTCAAGTGCCTCTTCTGCCGGGAGGTCAAGGGGGCGTGCTTCCAGTGCAACTTTGGAAGGTGCACCCGAGCCTACCATGCCACCTGCGCTCTGCTGGCCGGGGTCCAGGTCGAGTATGGCTCTGTCGCCGTGGTCGCCGACGACGGCTGCCAGTATTCGGTGCCGAGCGTCGACCTGAAGTGCAAGTACCACCGCCAGAAGCGACAGAGCTGGATGCCCGGCGAGCCGCTGGACCAGGACGGCAAGCTGACCGAGGCCGCCCAGCGGCTCGTCACGGGTGACCTGGTGCAGTTCCAGGTCGACAAGGAGATCAGCGGCGCCGTGGTGCTGGAGAACCGACCGGCGGAACGGACGCTGCTGCTGAAGGTCCTCCCGAGAGGGTAAGTTGGATGTCTCCTCCTCTGCAACAAACGTGCGTGAAGCTGACGGAGGAACAGCGACGTGATCGAGCTGCCGTACCGATGGATGCTGGTGGTCAAGAAGAGCAGCTTCCCGCCGCTGCCGCCGGACATCAAGCCGCTGCCCGCGCACCTGGCGCGGCGGCCGGCGGCCCGCCAGGACGCGGCGGAGGCGCTCCCGCTGCCGGGCACGCCGTTCGGCGACGCCCGCTCGCCGTACCAGTGGGCCGAGTTCGAGCGGGTGGACTTGGCCGACGCCCCACCGGTGCGCGTCGACCTCTCGAAGCGCGAGCAGATCTGGTATTATTTAGGAGAGTCGTCGACCGAGTGCCGCGCGCAGTACACGCACCACCCCAGCGTCCGGGTCCACAACCCCCGGGCCAACTTCCTCGACGGCGTCAAGTCCCTGAGCGCCCTCGCCCAGGTCCGCCTGCCCTCCTACCCCCCCCCCCTCTATGCCCCTCCCGCCCCGTCCCTCCGCCCTCCTCCCGCCGCTGCGATGCCCTCTGCCTATCGTCCGCTGCCGCCGCCCGCGGCCCCTCCGCCTCCCAAGCAGCAGCAGTCCGACCCCCCGGCCAACACCTTCGCCAACGTCCGCGAGCTGATCGCCCGCCGGCGCTTGGCCCAGATCACCGACCATGCCAACGTCTTCGCCGGGTACACCATCGTCAGCCCCGAGCTGGTCGTCGAGACCCTGCTCGGGCCTCTGGGCTCGGTGCCTCCGCCCAACGGCATGGAGAGGCTGGAGATCGTCATGGCCCAGCAAAAGGTCCAGCCCAAGGCACCGGATGGCACCCTGCTGCCGCTGCAGCCTCTCAACATGCGCTCCGAGGAGGTCACCCGCCTGCTGCAGATGCTCCGCTTTTCCCTCGTCAGCCACCAGGAACGGCTCGACGTGATCCAGAAGAAGGACTCCGAGCACATCAAACAGGAACCCAACACCGACAGTGCTGTGAACCTCGCGGTCCCCAAGCTGGCGGGCAAATATCCATATCTCGACCAGCAGCGTGCCCAGGCGCCAACGGTCTATCGGTCCCCGTACGACCTCCCGTTTGGGTTCTCGGAGCACGCGAAGAAGGAGTTCGACCTGCCTCGGGAGGAGCCCCGACGGCCCAAGGAATCCCTTGCGAACGACTACTTTGCCAGTCTGTCGCCGGAGAATCAGGAGAAGATCATGAAAGCTTGTGGCAGTGCCGTGCAGCGGGCGCTGGAACGATCGGCAAGTCGTAGCCGTCAGGGCTCGGCCACCAACCTCCGGCTTGCCTCCGCCCTGGCCCGGCAGACCGACAATCCTACCATCGACATCACGACCGTCGAGGACATGCCCATGACCGGGCTGGACTTGCCGTTGCACGCGGACTCGCCTGGCTCCAGCTTCAGCCGCTCGCACCTGCGGTACCACTCGCCGAACGACTTCGGCCATGGTGATCACGATTCCTCAATCGAGCAGCGGCACCTGCAGGACCACCACGAGCTCTTCGGCGATCAGCAGGCCAACACGCGATTCTGGCAGCACGGTCCGTGGGTCGCGGGCGACGGAACCACGCCCAACGAAGAGACCCGGCCGTTCTTTGGCCCGCACGAGCGGCTGAAGCATGACTATGCCTCGTCAGAGATGTCCATCGGACGTGGGCCTGGCTCGCTGCACTCTGTGGACATGGCTGGGTTCGGTGACGGCCCTGACGATCTCTGTGCCGAGCTGAGCCCTTGATTCGACGTGATCTGTGTCCTTGCTTGCTGTTACGATGCACTGCACTTGTTTCGTTCTTCTCCTTGGGCTGATGACTCATCCGGACTGACGACTGCATGACTGGGCGTTTTGGGTGCTGGGGGGTTCCATTTCTACGACCTGATTTATGACGGAGTTGACGATAGCCTGGTGATGATTCTGTTTGGTTTTGGGCCTTTTTTCTTCTTGGATGTTACGACTGTATCATGTCGATCGACCGAAGGTAAGTCGATCGCAAGTGGTAGTGGGATAGAGGATGCCACGATCAGTGAGTTGCGTGATATTGGCATGGATATATGCATGGACAAATGGCGGTTTCCTTGTTTCCTTGTTTCGTCGACACGAGGATAATGGGTCGGATGATGTTCTTTCAAGACGCTGGTGTACATTTCACCCCCTTTTTTCCTTGTTTCAACTACCCGACTCCACCTCTCATATCTCTCTCTCTCTCTCTCTCTCTCTCTTCAACACTTTGCGCAGATGGCAGGGCCTACTTTCGTCCGCCTCACACCGACCCACCACTACATCATATACACTAGATAAAAACAGATTATGATTCTTTTAAATGTCCCCTTGATACCCCACGTTCCTGGTTTTCCGATTCCCAAAATTCCCTTTGACAGGTGTCGCTCGGCCTCCGTTTCTGGTGCTCGCCCTGCTTTCTGTTTTTGTGGAATAAAAGGAAGAGGACAAGGAAGGAAACTTGATCGAGATGGAGCTAGCTTATCTATCTATCTCTTTTTTTTTAGCATCATGGTCCATAACATGGCCAGTTACATAGGTTCCTAGATAGTATGGTCTGGTCATGGCGGCCGATGCGGCGGCGATCGGTCTGTGTATCATTTTCTGTGATGATATCTTGACCTCTATCTTTATAGGTTTGAATCGTAGATTATTTTAACTTGTATTATTTTCGAGTCAGTAGCTGATGTACCTGGCGTGGGTTAGGGTTGAGCTAGGCTAGGCTACGTCTATCTTCTTCTACGTCTTCCTTAGTTGAGGAAGAAAGGCCAAATAAAAGATAACAATTGTGGTATGTTATATAGACGTCCTCAAAGTACCTATCTTTCTTTGGCCTCGACCCCACCCGCCGCATGCCATGGCTCTGGTCTGGACCGGGGCCGTCCCGGTCTGATGGATGGACGGATGGATCTTGGATCGTGGATCGATCCGTATAGCAGTGTTCAGGCACGGGCACGGCTGCCTATGATCCTGTGGAGACAGATCACGGATGGGGTCGGGAGCTGGATCCACTGCGGGTTGGGAACTTCCAGTGTGTGTGGGTGTGTGGTCACTGTGGTGGGCAGCGGGCGGGCGCGGGCGGGTATGTGTATAGGATGGGCGCTTTCTTCACTTATCTTTTGTCGGGTGATTTTTTTTTTTTGCTTTAGTGAGAAAAATGTATGGACGTATATTTATGTGCTGCATGTACATATGTACATGGTTTCTCTTTCGCCCTCGCTCTCCTTGAGAAAAGCCTATCGAGACAATCCGAACTTCACTGAAGACTGGAGCGGATCGGAGCGGATCGGATTGGAGATTTTTCTTTTCTTTTCTTATGTGGTGGGAAATAGAAATAAATGAATAGAACAGATAATAGAGTACCCCTTCTTTATCAGTCGAGTAAATAACAGAGAAAAAGGAAAGGAAAGGAGGGTACAGTACACTACATTCATCTGTCATACATACCACGGTGGTATCTATATGAAAATTCAGAAAAAAAAAAGGAATCAGTGGAGGGGAGGATGCGGTGCTGCGTACCTAGGTCCTATTTCTGCTGGGGTTGTTCCTGCCCACTACTGTACGGAGTTGATAGGCACTAGGCAGCTGCGGGGATGATTCGTACCACAACCCGTTTCGGGCATCTGTGGCCGTGACCTCAAACCTTGGCTTGCGAACTCTGGTACGAGGACCTACACGCCTCTTTCTCCTCCATGTCTTCTTCATACCGTTGTTCTTCGTGTATATGGAGTACACATCGTGCAAAATCATTTATCAAATGCCTTTTGTTTTGAACTTGAGGTGTGGGAACAGGGACAGCACCACGCGGACAGGGGCCGATCTCGGCAACGCGAGCTTCTGGCCACGCGAGAGCGAGAGCGCAGGGGACCGTGACGTTGGCCGCTGAGAGGACCGAGCGGGCGGATACGATATGAGGCCGTTGGTGACTGGCCAGGTGGCGGCTTGGCTCGTCTGCCGCTATCGGCCATATCAAACCAAGATAAGGCAAGTGATATCATGTCCAGACGCCGACCTCCGCTGCCGTGGTCAGAGATAAGCTCTGCTGCACGTAGATGCCCTCCACATCGCCGGCCCCAGTGCCTGAGGCTCTTGGAAAAGCCCTACCCTACTACTAAAGCATCTAAGAAAGCTCGGACGTCTCCCGAGGTCATCACTCTCACCTCTCTCTTCCTGTCCGCCGCCGCCCTGATGGCTTGCAATTGAAGCTTACCCGCAGGGATTCTTCCCTATCATCCCCGGCACGGCGTCATCTACCACGTCTCGTTTCGTTTTGGCTCGACCTCGATTCCAATTCCGCAGAGATGCGCCAGGCGTCGGTCGATGCCAGCGCCGACGAGGCGCTGGCCAAGATGGGGTATAAGAGCGAGTTGCCCCGGCATCTCAGCATGATGAGTATCCTCGGGCTGTACGTTTCCTTCTCTCGACTTGTTTTCCTGTTATCTGTTTTTATCTTTTGTTGGCTACTGCGCTGTACTGTATACACTACGGCATGCTGATGCTGTTCCTTGTTTTGCAGCTCGTTCGCCATCATGGCCGTGCCCTTCGGCCTCAGCACGACCTTGTACATCACCTTGACCGACGGCCAGTCGGTCACCGTCCTCTGGGGCTGGGTCCTGGTGACACTCATCTCCATCGCCATCGCCGCCTCCCTGGCCGAGATCTGCGCCGTCTACCCCACGGCCGGAGGCGTCTACTACTGGAGCGCGATGCTGTCCACCAAGGAGTGGGCGCCGCTGATGTCCTTCATCGACGGCTGGCTGACCCTGGTCGGGAATTGGACCGTCACCCTCAGCATCAACTTCTCGGGCGCACAGCTCATCCTCAGCGCCATCTCGCTCTGGGACGAGGACTTTGCTCCCAACGAGTGGCAGACCATCCTCATGTTCTGGGCCGTCATGCTCGTCTGCGCGCTGGTCAACATTTTCTTCTCCAGGTATCTCGACCTCATTAACAAGGCCTGCATTTACTGGACCGCGGCAAGCGTCGTGATCATTCTCGTGACCCTCTTGTCCATGGCAGACGACAGGAGGGACGGGGCGTTCGTGTTTGGCCACTACGACGCTTCGAAGAGCGGTTGGTAAGTGGCTTACCTCTGCTTGTACAGTTAGCGTGCACCTCTGCTGACGTCTGCTTCCAGGCCGACTGGATGGGCCTTCTTCGTTGGGCTGCTGCAAGCCGCTTATACACTGACAGGATACGGCATGGTTGCAGCCATGTGTGAGGAGGTGCAGAACCCGCACCGCGAGGTCCCAAAGGCGATCGTGTTGTCCGTTGTCGCCGCAGGCATTACGGGGCTCCTTTATCTGATCCCCATCCTGTTCGTCCTTCCCCCGGTGGACATCCTTCTGGAAGTCGCCAACAGCCAGCCCATCGGCCTCCTCTTCAAAACCGTAACAGGGTCAGCGGGCGGAGGCTTTGGGCTTCTGTTCCTGATCCTGGGCATCCTCATGTTTGCCGGCATCGGGGCGTTGACAGCGGCCAGTCGCTGTACCTACGCCTTTGCTCGGGATGGTGCCATCCCCGGATTCAGACTCTGGCGCAAGGTGAGCAAGCGTCTCGACGTGCCACTCTGGGCGGTAATCTTGTCGACCGTTGTGGACTGTCTGCTGGGGCTGATCTACTTTGGATCTGCGGCGGCTTTCAACTCCTTCACTGGCGTTGCGACCATCTGCCTGTCGACCTCGTACGGGCTGCCGATTCTGATTTCGGTGGTGCGGCGCCGTAGCGCGGTCAAGCACTCGTCGTTTTCTCTCGGCCGGTTTGGTTATGCGATCAACCTGACGACGATCTGCTGGATTACGCTGGCCGTGGTCCTCTTCTGCATGCCGGTCTCGCTGCCGGTGACTGCATCCGAGATGAACTACGCCAGCGTCGTGTTCGCTGGCTTTGCGGCCATCAGCATCGCGTGGTATTTCATCTATGCAAGGAAGGAGTTCAAGGGGCCGCCGGTGACGAGCGACGAGGTGGCCAGGGAGAATGCTGGAGTCATGACCGGTAAGGCGGTCGCGGACGTTGAGAATTCGCCTCCTGAGGAGATGAACGAGCCCAAGAAGATGGAATCGGAATGACGATGGTTCTTTTTGGCTATAGCTTGGCTCTTCATATGAAAGCCTTCTAGTGTGTATATACTCATTCATGTATATATATATATAGCTATTGTTAGTGCTTTGGCATCAAAATAACCAATTTTGCTGCGTATTTGGCGATGAGCAAGACGTCGGCCAACAGACATGTAGGTGGTGGGACTCCGGAATATTTGACAGACGCAGCGGTCACTTGTTGGTCTGCTCGTTTGGGAAAAACAATCCGGTCCAACGGACAAGGCCAATTGCACCAAAGGCAGTGCTTATGAGTGTTGTCGGGGAGTCAATTGATGGAACAACACGCACAAAACGGGTACTCAATGGATGCAGTGGCCGATGATCCCTGGTCAGAAGCCTGCCATGACATGATAGTATATGACGCTGACGGAGAACACCGCCCGCACACGGCTTGTGGCACTGGAATCGTTGCGACGCTGCTTTCGATGATCAGTGCCCGCGGTCGAAAACCCATCGACTATGGCATCGTGCGACAACGAGAAACCGAAACGAAAGAAGGGCGGACGTCAGGGCGATGGCAGGCCAAGAAGGACGACGCCGGATCACCAGCTTCTCCGCACATGACGCTAAGCAGCAGCAGCGCCGAACAGCCGCGGTTCAACGTCGAGCCTCCGCGGGCCCAGCCCTCCCCGTGCCTCCTGCTCGCCTCCTGTCCGCTCTGCTGGAGTCCAACAACGCGCTCTCGTGCGGAGAGACCGCTGCAACCAGGGACAGAAAAGAGTTGCCCTGCCAATTGTCGCCCGTCGCGTGTCCCTGTCAAGCCCACAAAGGGGGAAGAGCCTCGTCCGGGGGGAGCAGGTCTCTGCACATTGCCCCCCTCTCTCTCCCGCGCACGCCGGAGGCTTGCGTTTCATCCCGATTTTTATCTACGCCCTTCTCTCATTTGCTGGGAATATCTACGTCCTCATTGAATTCTTCCGTCTCCATGTTTATTCTCCGTCTCCGCTTCTCGACCGTTTGTGCATATTTGAACTGATGAGGGACAAACCTCCTATCGAACAATGTCCGACTCTGTTGGTACGTGTCGCCCCAGATCCCTATGCTGACCGTGCGGAGAATCATGCGCTGCTTCTCCTTCACTCGTCACGCCTGAGGCTGACAAACTTGTGTCTCAGATCGAGTCTTCGTCCATGCCCTCAACACTGTCAAGAAGATCCCGCGGACGGGCTCCGCGCGGCCGCCGCCCGCAGAGCGGCTGAAACTCTATGGACTGTACAAACAGAGCATGGGTAAATTGGCAGCCCCTTATCGGATTGCTATATCGACATGACATGGATGGCCATGCTGACAACTGCTCCTCGGGGTGCGCACTGCAGAGGGAGATGTTGAGGGCGTTATGGACCGGCCTGTCGGTGACGGCCCTGAGGTCCAGGCGGAGTGTGAGAAATGGTACCTATCCTTCAATCACTTAAACCGAGAGAATGGAGCAGTATTCTGACTTGCCTCTTTTCAACCGGTCTTTAGGGACGCATGGTACGCGCAGCGCGGCCTGTCTCGGACAGAGGCCAAACGACGGTACATCACGACGCTGATCGAGACAATGCATCGTTACGCCTCGCAAACCGCGGAGGCTCGTGAGCTGATCTCGGAGCTCGAGTTCGTCTGGGACCAGGTCAAGTCCAATACCGCCTCGTCCTCTTCATCGAGCCCGGCGCATCCCGCCAGCGTTCCCATGGCGCCGCAGCAACCCAGCTACGGGAGCATAGGCGGTCGGTTAGCCGGTTCGGGGGGTCGCGGTGATGACGATATAGTTGTTGACTCCCGGCGGGATGCGAGATTACAGGTCCTCAGTCCCGTCAGCCAGCCTGATGAGAGGTACCAGCGGAGGGATTCTATCGTGGAGGACGAGGACGACGAGGAAGACGAGGAAGAATACCAAGAAGCTCGCGACGAGCTATATGACGATGAGGAAGACGAGACCAGCAACATCGCTGATGACGAAGAACGTGTCCTGCGGCGGAACCGGAGGATAGCAGCAGCGGACCGCGGGGGCAACGGCACGGACATCTACAGCGACCGCAAGTGGCGCCGGCGCGTCGAGCAGGCCTTGACGAAGATGACCGCCGAGATCGCCGCCATGCGGGAGCAGATGGAGGCGCACGCGCTGTACAACCGACGCCGGTCGGGCATGTGGGCGTGGCTAAAGTGGCTCGTGTGGGTCGCCATGCGGCAGATGCTCTGGGACCTGGCCCTCCTGGCGATCCTGCTGATATGGCTGCGGCTGAAGGGCGACCGGAGGCTGGAGCAGAAACTGAAAGCCGGGTGGGCGGAGCTGAAGGAGCGGTTGGTACGACTGCGGTGGTTGAGGCGGCTTCGGCGGTCGCCGCTACTCCCGTGATTTTTCTTTCCTTTGTTTTTGCAAAGAAGGCGTGTATTTCGTCCCTTCAACTGTCGTTCTTTGATCTCATCCCTCTATTTTGCTCATACATATCGCCACATTACACTCTCGCGGAAGGGTAGGTTGGTTTTGTCTTGCGTCTTGCGTCTTGTGCCCTATTGTCCTGTGTCGTATATACGTACATATCGATTGGGGTTTCTTTTTGAGATCATATCATATCACATCATATCATACCCTCTGGAATGGAATGGAATCTACTGCACCTGGAACAGGCATATTATATTGTATTATATTATAAGGAGGACAGAGAAGATTGGGTTTGACTTTGGCCCATCGGTTTTCGAAAGTGGGATAGAAGATTGGCTCTGGATATCTTTTTGGCTGGAATTGTACTACTGTATATCAGATAGACTAGTGGCATAGGTCCTACATAGGGTATATAGATCTGTACTACTTATATACAAACCACAAACCGCTCTCCAGATTTTGCTCGTGCGACGTTGACGTTTTCCGCGAATACTGACGATAACCCCTCGAAAGATGACCCCGAACCCATCTGATGCGGAGAAGAAGGCCAGGCGCGATGCTGTCGAGCGCATCAGGTTGCTGTGTGAGTTGTATGTGTTCTATTCTACCCTCTTACTTCCAAGTACCTACGTAGTAGATACCTGGGTTAGGTGTCTGTTCTGGGTAGCTTGCGTATCTATCCATCTGTCTATCTATCATGTCGCGTCAGATCCCAATTCAAATCATTACCAATTCGTGTTCCCCACATCCGTCTTTGTACAGATCTGTCCCTTGCGTTTTGTTTGATTGATGAGTGCAGTACCTCACAGTCGCTAATACGTACATATGTACATGTACTGTGCCCAGATACAATCGCCTGGCCCTCGAGAGAGGGTTCAATGTGAGTCTTTCACATACATGCATATAGTCCCGTACATACATTAGGTACACATATATGCACGAATCGGATTTTCCCTTGCTCGATTTTGTCTGGCCAATTGATTGGTCGACCTCATGAATGAATGAATGAACGTTAATGAGAGAGCAAAGGGCTACGACCGCAAACTGATGCGCGATCTCCGCGTCGTCGACGCGGACCCGGCGACGGGCCGGGTGACGTGGGAGCTGGACGTGGGTGATGGGTACTGGGGGAATATGAATGGTTTGTTTTGTTTTTTTTCTTTCTCTTTCTCTTTCTCTCTTTTTTGGATACTGGATAATATTGGCTGATGAGTCGAGGATGAGCGACTACTCTACTACTCCGTAGGTGTGCTGCATGGAGGAGGGTACGGGGTTATCTTTGGTGAGTGTTCAAGAAACTCAGACCTGCAAGTTTGTTGTTGGAGTGTCTGTGGAATTTTTTTCAGTTTGTTTGTTTGTTTGTTCTGACCGAGTTCAAACAAATCTAGATATGTGCACCTCTTTCGCCCTCACGGTCATCTCGAAGCCGGGATACTGGGAGTAAGTGTATCCGGGCACCGACCGGACCGGCCCGAACCCCGGACCCAGCTGACACAAGAACAGATTTCTCGCCGGGGTGTCTCGTTCGCTGAATATCTCGTACCTGAAAGCCGTGCCGATCGGTAGGAATCCTTCCTTTTTGCCTCGAGAGATAGAAATACACTGTACATGTACAAGTACATGTACAGTAATTGTAGTTGTAGTTGCCCCAGCTGATACCTAGTCCTTACTTATCTGCTAATCTACCAACTAATAAATAATACAGGCGCGACGGTCCGCATCCAGACACAGGTGGAGCAGCACGGGCGCACGATGGCCATGGTCAGCGCGACGATGGAGTCCCCCGACGGCGGGACCAAGTATGCGACGGCACAGCACCACAAGGTCCATGTGCCGACGAGGCCGGAGTTTGTGAAGTCCATGCGGGAGTGGTGGCGGGAGAGGGAGGGAAGGGGGGATAGAGGGGTGAAACTTTGATGGGTCTCGTTTCTACTCTTTTCATAAAGGGAATTGATTCATATCATAGAGCACTTGGTATTGGGATTGCGAGCAAACGCATTGGGAGGCTAAGACGGAGATTGGAGTGAGGATGGCTTCCCAGAAAATAATGGAGATAACAATCACGGTTCCTCCCCGCTTAGTCGCTTCGGTGCTTGAAGACCACTGGTCCGTGCATGATAAATACTAGTCAAGGCAACTAAATCCCCACCTCTATGGTTAAGAAAAAAAAGCAGTTCTAGACTTGCATCCGCCTGACAACTGCCGGGAGAGAGAACTCTCATGATAGAAGAACGCGGCCAGCTGGAAACCATACGATCATCATTACCGACGCTGGATATATACACAGACAGAGTTTTCATGACGAAACGGGGTGAGACAAGACAAAAACAGAACAAGAGTGACCAGACTTTACCATTGAGGTCCGGGATACTGAGAGTAGAGCTGCCTTGGTCGCAGGTGCACGGGGGTCTGGCCCTCCGGGGTTCCAGGGATGACTTTCTTCAGTCCCTGCAGTGTCGTCTTAGCTGAGGGAGCCTGGGAAGAGAAGTACTGGATCAAGACGGTTGGACGTACAAGCTTCTCAAATACGCAGTTGTTCAGCTCCATCTCCTGCCGCCGGCACTCCCACAGGTGGTGGTTGTTGTTCTCGAGGCACTCCCAGTGCGCGTTGAACTGCTTCAAGCAGTGCGTGTTGATATCCTTGAGACTGTACGAACGAATAACTGCGTCAGCTCTCCGCATTTCTGAATTTCTCATCCACCGCGAAAACGGGCAAACATACACGCTCGCAGCGCAGCGAGTGACCTTGCGCCCCTCCTTCAAGCACTCGAACTCGCCCCGCCCCTTCGCCTCCTCTTTGCACTTCATGTAGTCGTCGTTATAGGCCCTGCACCGGTCGCCGATGAAGAAGGACGCGCTCAGCAGCGGCGCGGAGGTGGCACCGATCTCCTCCACCTTGGGGATGTCATCGGGCATCGGCGTGGTGTCGATGAGGAGGTGCTGGTTGAACCTAAGATGTTGGAACACGGTCAGCATCAGCAATCGCCAGAAGGGCGGATAAGGGAGGATCGTACCGAGGCTGCCTTGCCGCCATCTTGGCAGTTGTTGCTGTCTACCTGTCCCTGTTCAATGCGGATTTGCGGAGGGGGAATGGGGTCAAGTTGGGGGAGCGTGGAGCATTTCCTGGAGAGCGAGGGTAACCTGAGAGGTTGGAGATGAGTCCCATCCTTTCGTGGGGCTCTGATTGGCTCGTCCCTCGACTGTCGCTCAGCTCGTCGTCCCGTCCCGGGGTTTGCTTAGATAATACCCGGCAGGGCTGGCGGACAAGAGGCGCAAAAGGGCACGAATGGGCAGAGCTCAGCGTCATCCCATATGGTGCGTTGCATGTATGGTCATTTCTATGGATGCTAACATGGCAATATCCCAAATAATATGTGTCTCTCTCCTGATACGTCTCTTTCTTGTCTGTCCGGGGTTCTTTTCACATTTCAATGGCTCCTCAGCCATGGATGATGCTCAAGTCACGTGCTTCTACGGCACGGTGACCGCCCAGGCGGCCGGCGAAAAACAAATCGCCAAATCGAGCACCTAGCTGTCGCGGTGAAGCTGCCCCAATTCCACGCGCCTGCATACTTTCCTCCTCCCTCATTCTAGTCGGATTTCTTCTTTGTGTTCTACGATGCGATCGTGGCTCGGCGCTCACTGAACCCTTTGTTTTCCGATCTTACTACAGCTCCCCAGCCCGTGTTAGTTTCAGCGACATCATTCCGCGGTGCTGGCCCAGGTCCCCTCAACCCTTCTTCCCCTCGCATTCTTTTTTTTCTGCCTAGGTAGTCGTACAGCCAGTCACCATGTCCTTGTTCGGGGGCCAGAACCAGCAGTCCTCGTCGGGAGGCGGACTGTTTGGGTCCAGCACCACCACCGCCAACAACAAACCTAGCCTCTTCGGAGGTTTCGGCTCGAGTACGACGGGGAACCAGCAACAACAGAGCGGAGGCGGGCTGTTCGGTTCTACGACGCAAAGTCAGCAGAGCGGAGGAGGACTCTTTGGGTCGACGACGCAGAATCAGCAGACCTCTGGCAGCGGCGGTTTGTTCGGTTCGACCACAACGACATCACAACCTCAGCAGACGGGAGGTCTGTTTGGGTCGTCGACTACTGCTACTTCTCAGCCTCAGTCTGGGGGTCTGTTCGGATCCACGACGCAGCAGAAACCAGGGGGCAGTCTGTTCGGAGGGTTTGGACAGCAGCAGCAGAACCAGCAACAACAGAACCAGCAGGGCGGTGGGTTGTTCGGTGGATTCGGCAACAAGACGCAGCCCCAGCAGCAGACCGGTGGTGGATTGTTTGGCGGGTTTGGTACGAGTACCACACAGCCGCAACAGCAGCAGCCGCAGCAACAATCTTCCCTGTTCGGGGGTGGTTCTCTGTTCGGTGGCCAGCAGCAGCAGCCTCAGCAGCAGCCTCAGCTCGGACAGAGTACGACGCAGCAGCCATTGGGGTCCTCTTTGTGGTCACCTGGTCGCGCTATTACCGGAGGTTGGTCTAATAAGGGCTCATTGGCATTTAAAGAGCGAAGCTAACAGGAATGTATAGTTCACCGGACTGTGCCGATGCAGATGATGATTGTCAAGGACAAATGGGAGCCTATCAACCGAACATCTCCGTTCCGGACGTACCTGTATAACAACGTTGGCGAGGACCAGGCGCCGTTCTACCAACCCGGTCCTGACGATGACGAGACGAAATGGGAGGAGGCCTTGCGGCAGAGACCCGGCCCGGGATATGTACCGGTTCTGGTGAGGGGCTTCTGGGAACTTGGCAAGCGGGCGCAGCGGCAGAAAGACTTCCTCACGATGATGCAGACCCGCCTCCACGAGATCAACAATTGCCTCACGGACCTGCTTTCTCGACATGATCTGAAGATCTCGGTCAAGATCGCTGACTGCCGACGTAGGCACCTTGTGTTGAGCCAGCGCTGTCTAGCACTGGCTGCGAAGACGCAGGTGCTGAAGAATCGGGGTTACGCCTTGGACGAGGCGGAGGAGGAGCTCAAGAAGAAGCTCACGAAGCTGGAGCGTGCCGTCTTTGATCCGTCGCTTAATGGACGTGGAGAGGAGATCTGGGCGAGGATGCTGGCAATCCGTGAGAACACGAAGCGTCTCCAGATGGAGATCGAGAAGGCCGGTCCAGCAGCTGCAGAGGAGGCGGAGGAGGGATTGGATGAATCGGTCCTGAAGACCGCAAAGAAGGTAGAATTTCTTACTCATTTTCCCAGGATGTTGGTCCGAGACTAACGTGTGGTGACCAGATACTGGAAGATTATGCTGCTCAGATACAGCATTTGCGGAAGGAGTTGGACGCGGTGAAGAAAGACTTCGAGGAATTTGAAAAACCCAGAGGGGCCCATGGTGACTAGGTTGGGTTTGCCCCCCTTAGTTGCTTACCCTGTCGTGATCTTTTACATTCGATTCTTCAGTGGGCGCACGGCCCCGCGATTCTAGTTTCGAGCAGAATTTGGCCTCGGCCTATTTGTTTGCATTGTCTTGGAGACTGATGGGCGTTATGGAGCTGGTATCCTAGAGTGTCGGATTTGCAGCATAAAAAGCGACTCCGTGCCATCTTTTTTCCCTCTACATTTCTTCCTTTTTTATATCCAGGAAATGTACAATAGTAATACATGTATGCGATGACACCCGATAGCCAAGAAATAATGGAGCCAAAGCGAGATGCCCGCTATGACAACCAGATGCCGAGCCTGAACAGCTGTTCTATCATTTCGTGCCGAGTGTACAGTACAACCAATCTATCGTCATGTATGCGACCATCTCTCGATCGATCGATCGCGCAAGAAGTAGCATCGTGGTCCCGGACCACAAAAAATTATTCAAAGGAACTTCTTGGCGAAGTCAATGGCGAAGGGGGCTGCAGGGTCGTTCCATGATTAATTAGCAATCTACCCAACTGTTCTAAACCATGGCTCTATATCAGAGCAGCAAGGGCGCAACTCACTGAGGTAGAGCAGGATGCCACCGATGATGGCCGAGTGGATGGTCTGCCGAGCCTCGATCTCTCCGGCCTAGAAGGGGAACAAGAGAAAATACTGTCAGAAATGTGAACAGCATATACACCTTGTGTCACGAACGGCAATCTTTTTTAAAAATCGACAGCAATAATGGCATGGATACTGCTGGGCGATTGTAAAATGGGGCCGAAGAGGGGGAAGGTGTAGTGGAGTATGTACCCTGATCTCCTCCTTGGAGAGCTGTTCTTGACCTGTTGTATCACCTCATCGTCAGCAACTACACTAGGTACAGTACATAGTGGGTACCGCATAGCGTAGGAAGGAAAATGCAGATAAGTGAAAGAAAAGAGGCAGGGTGGCTAGTGGAGACGGACCTGGCATGAACATCTTGTCGGTTGTTATCTGTGTTCCTGGATCAAGGATCCGTGTGAATCGTCACAGAAAAGACTGGCAATAATTGCTGATGTGTTGAAGTGCGCAAAGTGAACAGTAATAATAGAATTAACTGCGTGTCTTGTCGAGCCCGAAATCTGCATTGAGGCTTTCGCAAATTCATGGACGGAACTTGGTGCCTGTGCACGGGCCAGCTGGAGGTCGCTCATTTCTTCATAGTTAGGAGCCGCAATCACCTTTCACCAGCCACCCCACGGGAAGCTGGGCATTCTGTCGAGCGTTTTCTCCCCTTTCTCCTGACGGTTCGCTCCTCCAGAGTGCTCCGGTCCATCTTACATTCCTTCTCTTGTTGGTTTTTCATCAGAGTTTCGCTTTTCTTCTTCTACGCCTCCTGATCCGTCTCGCGTGAGCGTGCCCCAAGTCGCGGAGCCGCGACTAACACTTTCCGAGCAACACTTCGTTGCCGCCCCGACTCTACTACTATCTCTCTCTCTTGATCTCATCTTCTCATACATACATACACTAGCTTCACAGACCGACAGATTCGACAACCATGTCTGCTTCTCCGGAAGAACAACCCGGCTCGCCGGCTGCCGGCTCGAACCAAGACCACGAGGAGACCCGTGAAGAGAACAACACCTACGAGGAAGAAGAGCCCGCAGGGGGCGAAGAAGCGCCAGCTGACAGCGCTCCCGATGCTGCTGAAGAAGCCGCCGGCGGCGAGGGCGATGCTGCTGCTGCTGATGCTGAGGACGTTGCCGCCGATCTGTCGGACGACGAGTCCATCCTGTCCGAGGTCGATGAGGCGCAGTTCGAGGACTTTGACCCGGAGAACGTCGCCATCGAGGACCGTCCAGCGCTTGCCATCGACGAGGAGAACCTGAAGCTCATCGGCCGGCACAAGCGCAAGAGGCCCGAGGAGGGCGAGGAGGAGCGGCCCAAGAAGAAGAAGGAGGGACGCAGGAAGAAGAAGAGCAGGAGGAGGGAGGAGGAGGAAGTCGGTGGAGAGGAGGAAGTTGACGGAAAGAAGAAGAGGAAGGACGGGGAGCGTAGGAAGAAGAGGGAGGCGACGCCCGAGGATGAGGAGCTGCTTGATCCTGCTACGAGTGAGTCTTCATTGTTCAATGTGTTTGCATGTGGAATGGATGCTAATTGGGGATGAACAGGGCGCCGCAGGGCTCTCGATCGCGCAATGGACGAAGCACTCAAGAAGCCGACAAAGAGACGAATGCGGAAAGCTGATGGAATCGTATGTTCTGTGGCCTACACATAATTGGGCGCGATGTGCTGATCGACTTCTACAGGATCTGGAGCAGATGGCTGATGCCGAGATTGAAGAGATGCGCAAGCGCATGACGCAGGCTGCCCAGATGGATGCCATCTGCCGCCGGGAGGGGAAGCCTGCCATGCACAAGCTCAAGATGCTGCCGGAGGTTGTCTCGCTCCTCAACCGCAATCAGTATGTCAACAGCCTTGTCGACCCGGAAATCAACCTTCTCGAAGCCGTCAAGTTCTTCCTCGAGCCCCTCGACGACGGCTCTCTGCCGGCCTACAACATCCAGCGTGACCTTATGAATGCCCTGGCGAAGCTTCCCATCAACAAGGAAGCCCTCATCGCCAGCGGCATCGGCAAGGTGATTGTGTTCTACACCAAGAGCAAGCGACCGGAACCGGGCATCAAGCGTATGGCGGAGCGTCTCCTTGCGGAGTGGACGCGACCCATCCTCCAGCGGAGCGATGACTACTCGAAGAGGGTCTACGAGGAGGTCGACTTCGACCCGACGTACGTCTTCCCCACCACCTTTGGATTGACCTTGATATACTGATGATGAACCCAGGAAACTCACGAACCGTCCTCCGGTGCTCTCTGCGCAGGCCACGGCCGCCGAAGCACGCGCTCGGGAGCTGCTTCCGCCACGGCTTGCCAACCGTGCTCGTCCGGAGACGGGCCACGCCTCGTACACGGTCGTGCCGCGCGCGACTGTGGTGCAGGAGAGCAAGTTCGCCCGTCCTCTGGGCTCCAGCGGAGAGGACCGTTTCAAGAAGATGAAGGCGAGGCAGATGGCGGCGTCGAAGGCTTCGAGGAGGTGAACCGGCGCGATATCCGACAGAGTGGAACACTGTGGAGCTGTGGCAGCGGGAGTGTGTATTATGTGGTCAGCCCTACGCAGATCTTGGCGTGCAGGGAGATGGATGCCCGATCTTCGACCTGGTCCTGTTGTTTCCTAGCGGTTTTGTGTTTTGTGGTCATGGTTATGGCGTCTTAGCGGATCATTTTCTAGCTCGTTTTTTTTTTTTGCTTGTTTACTATTTTTCTACCGTGCATATATCGGGAGCTCCCCGGCCGGAGTTCCAGGAGTCACGGAGACTTAGGGTAGTCCTTAATAATCAGCGAGTGGGACGCGAGGCGATTATTTGTGAATGTCATCCCCGCATTAGTCAGCAGTGCATGAGGAGAAGCATGAGGAGAAAGGGATAAGGAGCGACCCGGCCGGTGAGGGGAACATCGTACGACCTGCTGAGTCAGCGCGTCGCCCGAGCTTTCTCCTTCGGGCCGCACGCGGAAGGCGGGCGGCCAGAATCCAAATCCCGAGAAAAGGCCTGCGGGCTCAACGTCACCGCCCGGGTTTTGCTCGCGTGCGGGTCGCTATATATAACGCTGATCTCACCGTGGCATCACCACTCCCTCTCCCTCCCCACACAGTCCAGCCATCGATCGTCATCTTTGTCCCTGCAGGTCGCTGTCGACGCTGTCAGTCCGGCCGAGCTACGCCTCTTATTATCAGCTCCTCTCCCGCTGGTGAAGTCAGTCCTAACCGTCCGACCGGTGCGGTCGAGTTGACCATCTACCAGCTGCGTGCAATTGAACACAGGCTCATTCCAATCCAGTTTGAACACACGTAAACAGCGTCCCTCGTCACCATGAAGCTCTTGACCAAGGAGGAGGAGGCGGCACACTACAGGTAAGTCATTCTGCAAGACACTTTTCCTTGTCCGGGCTTCGCAGGAGATTTTCAAATCCCGAAGACCCCCCGATCAGAGATGCTGACGCTGCGTCCTCTTTTACCAGGGCCGTGCTCAAGGGAGGCACCATTGGAGGTGTCGCCGGTCTCGTAGGTGGTCTCGCGGGCGTCATGGCCGCCTCTCGACGATATCCCGCCTTCAATTCCCTCACCCTGCCGCTCAAGGCCTTCCTCGTCAGCTCGTCGGGCACCTTCTGCGGTATCGTCGCCGCCGACCATGCCTCGCGCAACTTCGAGGCCCAGCGCAACCTCGACACGCAGTACCTCGAGAGCCGCGAGGAGCGGCTACGCCGCCAGGAGCTGGCGCAGATGACCTGGAAGGACCGCGCGCTGGCCTGGGCCCGCGAGGAGAAGTACAAAATCATCGGAGCCACCTGGGTCGCGAGCATTATCGGTTCCTTCGTCCTCGTCGGCCGCAACCCCTACCTGACAGGCCAGCAGAAGATCGTCCAGGCCCGTGTCTACGCCCAGGGTCTGACCCTCGCCGTGCTCTGCGCCACTGCCGCCTTTGAGATCTCCGACCAGCGCAAGGGCCAGGGCATCCTGGACGCCGCCAAGAAGGGCCAGCAGGCCGCCAAGCAGGTCCCGGAGCAGCCTGCGTACCGCGAGCGCGCGAGTGAGGACCTCTGGAAGGACATGGTGGCCGCGGAGGAGCAGCGTCTGAAGGAGAAGGAACAGTCCCTCCACGTGAAGGAGGAGAAGAGCAAGCGGGCGCACGAGCAGCAGTGAGCGGTCCGTCCGTGCGATATGACTTTTGGAATGGAGAGTGTGCCTGGCTTCTGTCGACGCTAGAAGACTTGTCGGCGGTGGTGTGGTGACTCCCCATTCCAGCATGACGATGAACGACATGCTCTAGGACTATTACCCCAGAATCGGATCGGATTCACCTCACCGCTACACGGCCAACGGAGGCTCCAATTCGATCCTTGCGCCTCGTCGATCTTTCCGGAGTCCACTCACATCATGACGTCTGTGGGGGAGAATCGCGGAGATCGATCGACCAATTAGGGAAAAAAAAAGAATACATTCCCTTTTACCATCATTTATTTCCCGTCATCTTTCTCCATTCCTGTATGATGCATGAAAGGAACCGGCGTTTTTGATTTTTGCGTCTCCCCGTTCTACCTCCCTTCCTACCTTCCTACCCTCCTACCTAACCTACCTACTACATTGTCTTTTTTTCTTCTTCATTCAGCAGCCTTTTTTGCTCTCCTCTCTCATTTTCACTTCATCTCTCGGCATGCATGCATATGTGTATAGTACAGTCTGGCAGAATGTCTCTTGGCAGGAAAAGGATAGAGGGTTGGAAAGGGCCAACCAAAGCAGAGCAAAGAAAGAAAAGAATCTGGGCGGTTTCTCATAGTTGGAATAGATAGACATTTATTTATTCCCATTAGATCATCATTGTCCTTGTTAATGTCTTACGAAGTCTCTAATCTGAGTCTTACTGAAAATTGAGTTTAAAACTGTCCTTAAGATGGTTAACCCTTCCCGACAAAAACACATCATAATAACTGACGATTAGCAAGCACCATGTGTATTTATTTATTGAAGCAAGCCTACTGCTCTTTCCGAAATAGATCAGAGGCTATCACAATTTCTGCTGCAAGGCGATGAACAAATAAACTATGTAAGTAGGTATTCTACATGATGATAACGATGAACTCTTGCCCGCTCTAGCCTATCTAAACACCCATCTATCTAAACAGGTACTCAGAGGTCGCTGCGTACAGTAATAGGGAGGCGGGGGGGGGGGGGGGGGGGGGTTGAATCTTTCTCTCCTGCCTACTTAATTAATTAATCCCCAGCCAGAACTCCCCGTCCGATTTGAAAGATCGCTATTCCAGTTCCGGGACTGGTGACTGGCTTGATGAAACCGAATCTAGCAATGAATCTCTCTCTCTCTCTCTCTCTTTTTTTTTGTTCATTTATGGATTTTTTTTAGGTCCCTCGGTTGGTTGGCTGGCAATCTCATCTGTGGCATAATCATTCTTGATCCATTCAATGAAAACCCTGCCCAGCTCCGGAGCTTTGATGATTCTGTTCTTGGGTAGTACACAAAATCATCCCCGCTGGTGGTTTTTTCCGGTGACACGGAAGGCTAGACCAGCAGCTGGGATCGTTATCCTGCTCTGCCTTTTTAGCCCAAAGCCTCGGAGTGTCTGACCCCTGAACTGCAGGCTGAAGCTCCACATAAACCTTGACTCCATGCTTATTATCGATGTCCATGCGATATATATAAGACTTATAAGCGGAGGTTCGATCCGATGAGCCACGAGGATTTTAAGATGGTTTTCGCCCCAACGGTCCTGGTATGTTTTCTGTTTTGTCCATCAAGAAGATTTGTATATAAATATAAAAAGAATAGGTATTTTGTATATATAAAAAAGCCGGAAGTTGTGCTGCTCTAAGGGTCCGATTGAAGGTGAGACTAAGGAGACCACCGCTGGGCGGGCGGTGAGGAAAAATTAAATTCGACACGAGCAGGATTTGAACCTACGCGACCGAAGTCATGAGATGTCACCACTATCTCTAGTAGAGATAGTGGGTTCGAGTCTCACCCCTTAACCACTCGGGCATCGTGTCATATTCGCTTCACTGCGGATAGCGCCGGTTTATGGCGGACAACCTCCAAACAACTATCCCACATCGCCAAGTGGTCGATACCTTGCGAGCCGAAGCGCTAGGTTTCAGACGTTCCAAACAGCCACAGAGACAATAGGTGTGGAGGAGGAAAAAAAGGAAAAAAAAGGTCGAGCCGCAATCCTTGTGGACAAGAGTCAGGTACAGCCAGCGTACTTGCAAAATTCCCTGTATTCAAAAAGGGACTAGTTGCTAGTAGGCTTGCAACCATGGACGAGACTTATAAAAGAAACAGGCGGATTGGCGTAGGAGATGCAAGGCAATGCAACGATCTGGCATGGATATGAAATCGCGAGGGGTCTGTTAAACCATGTCCCGACTGGGGTTATGTTGTTAGAAATCGGACATCCAAAGAAAAGAAAGTATCGCTATACATGTACGTCCTGTCAGACGCAGTGACCCGATCTTAGGTAAGTAGATAGGGTTAGGGTAGTTAATCCTGAAAAAAAATCTTCCCAAAGACATACTTATATAGATAATGAGCACTAGAATAATAAGAATTTTGAAGGAGTATAGCTGAGAATGCTGTCGGGTACTGTTCGAACGATCGCATAGTATGGAATAGTTTGGTGGTGGTTTCCTAATTTTGTCCTTCCGACCTAAGTTCCGCCTGATCCCGGTATCCCTACTTTTGATTACTTTTTTGATCCTTTATCATCATCCATCCAGTCATCAACTGAACCAATATCTTCTGTTCAAATTTCACTTAATTGGTTCATGTTCATAAAAAAGAGCCAATAATAGCTCAGGAAAATAGAAACTTCCGAAATAAATATCCTTAGGCAATGGCAATGGAATTACACTAAATTGCCCTTTTTGCTTCAAGGTCGATTCTGCGAGCGCCAGGAGCCACACTGTTCATGAACTCTATTGACATTGATGATAATTCTTCAAACTGCCAAAGCGCGCACACACACACACACACACACAAAGGTAACTAAAAAAAGTAGGTAGCTAAGTGCCTACCACCTTCCTGCATACTTACATACTTACTCCGTAGTTGTTATTGTTTCCGATATACTGTACAGTGCATACATGGACATGATGCATACCTGGGGCCCCAGGGTCCACCTCCCACACGTCTTGCCATCGGAAACGGAAGAAAAAGACCATTGACCAGGGCCCACGAACAGTAAAGTCTGTACATAGAGCGGATCGTCATCCTGGCAGTCTTTGGTCTTTGGGTACCGTCCATTATCTAGATTTTTTTTCCCCATCTCCGTGGAGATGGATCCAGGGATGCTTGTGTAAGATTTATAACTGAATATTATCTTCAGCACTCTTTGGCCGGTATTTATTGAGTTTTGGCTCAATGTCAACAAAAACATCATTATCATTATCATGCTCTACATCCATGTATGGATCTCAAACCCACACTGGGAGATTTGAGCTCGTACAATATTTACTCTTGTATCCGCATGATCGGAGCCTGCCATGGTACCGTGAAAATACTCTGGTAGTTTCCACCGGATGAGTTACACAACGAGCAAAGCTAAAGTTGTCAAGCAACGTGGATACTGTAGCAGCTCCCTGTCTAAGGGAGTATCTATGTAATTAATTCGCAGTAACTAACCATCAGCAACCTGCTGCCAGGCACATCTCATCTCACTCATTCAACATTCACATTTACACATACATCATCGAGAGCAGGGCAGAGTAGAGCATAATACAATACTTCAATGAAGCAGAACAGAAAGGTTTCTTCTTGTCTCCGATCGGATCAGGATGACAACTTCTCCGGATCCGACTTCGAGTCGTGCGCCTGCGGGCCCCGACCCAGGAACTCGGACGTCTCGAGGTTGTTGAGCTTGTCCTCCTCCTGGTCGAGGCGGTAGTGGGTGATGTAGAACAGGCAGCCGCCGACGAAGGAGAGCACGGCCACGAAGCCGTAGTTCCAGATGAGGAGCGGGTCAGCGGACAGAGAGACGAGGGCCTGGGAGATGGCGGCCGAGATGGCATTCATGAAGAGGTAGATGGATTGGACTGGTAATCCGTTAGTTAGCTGCCGTGACGAAATGGGAATCGGGCAACAAACCTAAACTCTTCATGTTCTTGGGAGCCTTGGTGTAGGCGTACTCGTATCCCGTGATGGAGGTGAAGATTTCCGAGAAGGCGATCAGCACGTAGGGAACCGTCTGAACCCAGACGTTGATCGGGGCCGGCTTGTCGCACGAGCTCGCGTAGTGGCCGCAGGGGCCCTTCTTGTAGATGTAGTACTGCAGCACGGCGGCGGCAATCATCGACATGGCGGCCAGCATGTAGCCGACGAAGATCTTCTTCAGCGGGGTGAAGTTGAACCCGAGCCTGCGGATTGCGGGGTAGACGAAACGGTCCATGATGGGGATGAAGATGATCAGCGCCAGCGGGTCCAGGTTGTTGACGATATCGTTGGGAACGCCGTTGAGCTGCATCGTGGCAGCCTGCGACGTCAGGTTTCCGGTCATTTGCCCGTAGGCCAGCCCTGTTCACGGATCAGAATACCATCCCTTTCATAGATCCCGCAGAGTAGTAACCTGGGGAGGGCTATATCACGTACAATACACTGGATACCAGAGGAAGACACCGCAAGCTTTGACAGCTCGACGTACTTCATCCACCCACGCGTCATCGAAGGTCATCCACTCAGGTTTGTTCTGAAGCTTGCTTGGCTTCACATTTTCCCAAAAGTCGTCTGCTCTGACGTTCCGGATGCTGTTTGTGGAAATTAGTGATACACGATCATGGCACAGACCTGAGAGGTCGGTCGCAACAACTCACAATTTAACCGGATTCCAGGACCATCGCCCTCTGAGGGCAAGCCTCCACAGCTTCAGGGCTTTGACGAGAACGGAACCAGTCGGAGGCGTCACGTCGTATTTGTTGCGGCATAGGAACAGAACGATAGGACAGAAGCAGAACATGATCGTGGGAAGAAGGAACGAAAGCCAGAAGCCGACGTATTTCTCCGCGTAGACCATGGCGATAGAGCCGATAAGGGCGCCGACGTTGATCATGAAGTAGAAATACAGGAAGATGCGGGTGAGGGTCTGAGACGGGTCAACGATAACGCGCTCCCCGGTTTTGGGGATGGTTTTGATGAAGAGTTTGGTCTCCTTGTATTGCTCAGCAATCAGTGGAGCGATATTCGATCTATCAGCAGAGTCAGTTTCAGCCCAAGAGCAGGGGACGCGGAGGGGGTGCGCACTTGAAACCTCCCACACCGATGCCAAAGATGACCAGGCCGATCGTGAAGCAAGCAATGGCACCATCGGGATGGGCAATCACGGGGGGTATGGCGGAGATAATCAGAATGACATGGCCAACCATGGCGAAGGCGATTGAGACCTGAATCGTCTTGAGACGACCCCAGAATTCATCCGCGATCCAGGCGCCGACTATGGGCATGACATAACACCAGAAGGTGTTGACTGCGGACACGCATCCTGTCAGTCAAGAGACAGATCAGAGCAGCTGACCCAGGTGCCAGTTCACTTACAAAGGGACAATCCTGTGGAGGCGCGCTGCCCCTTGCCCAGGGCGCCGGACTGGCCCTCGTGGCCTGCACCGGTCGGGGATCCAGGAGGAAGTGGCTGCTGGATGAAGTTGGTGACTGGTAGATTCCATTGTCAGCCTTTCAGACAGTCCAGAATCGAGACCGGAACGTGACATACAAACAGCGATAGTTCCATAGTAAGAGAAACGCTCGCAGAGCTCGACAAAGGCAACCGTATAGGCCGTCCAGGGCACTTTGTCGGAGACACGCCGCAGCGTGCGTTCTTCCTCCTCGGTGGGATACTCGCGACCATCGCTCGAGACGTGCGGCGCCGGCGTTTTCTCTTCGACAATCACCTCCTTCTCCGCGAGGGGAGCGGAGAGGGCATCCCCGGGGGCATGGGCCTTGGCCAGCTCCTCCACGTTGTCCGCAGTGCCTACAATCGCGCTCATGGTGGCAATTGACGAGCAAGCCGCGAGCCTCTGCCTGGTGCGCAGCAGGAAACAGGATCCGTTGAGGGCGCAACGAAGGGGACGCCCCGATAGATATAGCAGTGTGGGGCGTGGGGAGAGGCCTGCGAGCTCAACGTGGGCGTGGAGGCTTGACCGCAGCCTTAACTCAAAGCGCGTGTCGAGGCATGTAACCTTGCGACATCGCGGGCTTATCGATCGTGTGTGCGGTTGGTGCGATAGGCAGGAGCGACCTGCATTCACCGGCGGCCGCCCGCGCGAGACCGGCTGCTGGACGTGGGTCCTGGGTCCCGATCGGGCAGGGGCGACCTGGGGTGCACGGATGCGTCATCGCTAGCTGCTTGACACTACGGAGGACAGCGTGCCTAGGGTCTCGAGCTTGTTCCGCACTCGAGCAGAGCCCGAGAGAAAACCGGACGGGCCGCGGGACGAGGCAGCCCCCGAGGCCGCCACCACGCAGAGAAGCTGGATATAAAGCCTACGACGTCTAGTCGTGCATCCGGAACTTTGTGGACGGCGGGCAGTGTCGGAAGCAACGGCTTGCGTCTCCGTTCCTGCGGAGTGCTGATTATATGAGCGCATGAGGTCATGATACGCGGTACCACGGTGCTTCGTCCTCTGCGGAGTACAATAATGAGTCAGCATCGTGCATTACACATCTCCAGAGCAACTGGCAATCATGTACAGAAGATCTGCCCTGGATTAAGCTGCATGAGCCACCCCTGGTCGAACCGAGGTAGCGCATACACAGTACGGGAATTTGAAATCTGACAAACCTCCCCGCCCATTGCCCAACTGCCGTCAGATCAATTCTAGATCTGGGACGGCTACACCTTCTCCTCCTGTCCAGAAGGCTCTGGCTCGGCTCCGCTGCCAATGAAATGGCCAGACGAACTTGTCCTGGCGCTCGTTGGAAACTGTCCGCCTGCGGAGCAATCTCTTCATCCGAGGCCGGCAACCGATGGCCAAGACGGCGTCCCAACGCGGCGGCAGGTGAGCGCGCGATCAGCACCCGGGCTGGCACGAAGCGGAGAGGGCCGGCGGTGCTCCGAACCCCGGGGTTGAGACCGGCACAGCGGTCGCGCAGAGTGAGGTGGGCAGAGGCTGGATGGCACCACGGCGCGCGCTGATAACGTCACGGCTCGTGCGACCAACCACGACACGTGGCGGAGGTCGTTCTTCGGCGGGCGTCGATGTAACCGTACTTAGTTGAGACTCTTCGAGGGCGGACATGGAAAGTCTGCTGCACGCTGGACCTGGGAGTGGCTGTCAAGAGTGAGACAGGGATCGGGGGACAGGATGCTGGCCGGGAGATGAGGAGCCTGAACCCACGTCCGGAGTAACTAAAAGTCGCGTGCCCAATGCCCACCATCGAGCGCACTGTGCGATTCATGCAGCATTTGCAGCTTCGGGGATGGCAGAACGGATCCACTCGGGTGAACCCGTTAATAATAACCTTTTGTCGCTATCTCGACTGGCACGCCACAACGCGCCATCCCCATGGGCCCATCGCATGGGCAGTCCCCGGCTATCACCGAACGAAGCACGGAGGTTCCGCATCAGGAATAACATGTCCGGCGCAAGGGACTCACCGAACCGACGACCCGTTGGTTCGCCACATTGACCACCTTCGCTTGCTAATCGCGCGAAAATACCTGATTACGCGGAACCAGGCGCATGTACGCATCCCTGCGCTCAAGGCGAGATGACGAAAGATAAGGCAGGAGATGCAGATCAAGCCATGACGACAGACACCCTCGATGACTGCCGTTGAGATAAAGAGTGCGCCTCTCCCTGTTCTCGACAGTGTTGGCGAACTTGGCTTTTCTTAGCTTCTCTTGGCTGCCTTAGCTGCCCTTGGCCCCTGAGGTTAACACGCTGCAGCTGGTGTATCTTGTCGTTCGGACTGACCGTGAAAGAGATGATATTAGGTGGATAAGGCATTGGCATTATTGATGCTTGAATACAGCAAAAAATATATATAAATCAGAAGTCTAGCTGACGGTTTCTAGCATTCGGACCTTTAACCGCAAGACATAGCACAAGCTCATCATCCCATCATCCATCTCCTCTGACATTTGGAAGAATCCTCCTCTTATATTTAATACGAGCAATCCAGCACGGGATTTTGCAGCTAAATCGCACACTTCGCGAAAGCTGCTCAAGCGCTCCACTGTTCATGAAGCTTGGCATCCAGATTAATATACCCCTCGATGATCTCAAGTCCCCGCTTCCTCTCCTCATCGATCCTCTCCCAGCTCCACTCCTGAGGATCCCAGGAGTCTGTGTTCTTCCTCTTCTGGTCCCTAAGCACTGCAGGTTCTGGTATCTTGTCTTCGGTCAATGTCAGGTCCTCACGGACGGCGGAACCATCGACGCCCTCTCCCACTGCGGTCTCCTCACCAGCTGCGGGAGTTCCGATGGCAGACGTATCATTGGAACCGCTCACTGACTGTTCAGGAGCCCCCTCAGGCCTGGGTGGCAGGAATCCGCTCGCTCGGAGCACCCTCTCCGGCGGGACGGTCAACCGACCCTTCTTCACCACGTACTTGCTGATCGCGGTCGCGAGCAGCGTCTTCCCTTCCCCCTTGCGCCTCTCTGGCCGCAGGAAGAAGCTCAGGATGTACAGCCACTTCTGGTCCCAGCCGGCGACCTTGGACTGGATCTCGAACAGCTCGTACGGCTTGATCTCGCGCTTGAAGCTGCAGTAGACGGACCCGAGGGCGACGTAGATGGGCGCCCTCTTCTTGAGATTGAGCTCCTTGTCGAGTTCCTTGCTGACGATGCTCATCCCGGGGTAGTAGAGGCGCGACACGAGCGCCGTGCGGGATATATCGAGATCAGAGAAGTAGGTGCTGTTTGACTTGTGGATGTTGTAGTCCGTCTCCATGAGCGGAGTGCGGGAGGTGATACTGCTCGGGACGAAAAGAGGGTGCGGTTGTCCTCCTTTAGAATCCTGAGCAGCTTTCACCTTGGGGGCCAACGGGGCCCCAGGGCGTAAGCGCATATTTCTGATAAGATGGTAGATGAGACGGATCTGGAGGGAGCATCAGCTGAAAGTTCTGCAAAGGAGATTCGACAATGAAAAGTAGAGATTGTACATCAAGTATGGGACAAATAATTGCCATGGAATATCGGGCTGAATAAAGAGCGAGATTGAAAGAAAAACATGCAACATACATGCCACGAAAACGGCAGGCTCTTGATGTTAAGCAGAGCCAGCACCAAGGCCAACGTCTTCCAAGAAGCCAGCGGGGGCATCCACTGCACAAGGTCCCGAATGCTCTCAATCCCAAAGGAGGAAATGGGAATGAGAGCCATTTTGGCGGATCAATGTGTCTCCTCTATTCTTGTCCTTCACAGACAGGAATGAAACCCTTCTGAGTACTAGTAGAGCCGGTCCTGCTTTTCAAGAATGAGCCAAAGAGAACACAAGAATTTCGGATAGCTCGGAGACACTCTGCCGCAATTCTGAGGGAACTCACTGTCTTCTATTCTAAACAGGGAACTTTTGCATGGCCTATAGGAAGTCCGAAAGGCGTTTCTATACAGTAGGCACTGGCAAGTTTAAGGTAGTACTGTACCAAGGTACATACCAACCTTGTAACGACCGTCCTTATTAACACACGTCCTGGAATCTGCAAGCAGCACTATCAGAGCATCATGGGCAAAAATGAAAACAGAAAACGTAAAGATATGTCAAAAAATTTGTCCAAAAACTATTATCACCCACGATGTCTGAGGAAGATATCTCGATTCAGGACAATTCTAGGTTCAAGTCGTATTGCTGAGTGAGACTAGATTGTCGATATTCCCACGTGACTTACAGCTATGTTTCTTGTTGCTCACGTAAGATCACGTAATCAAGATAGTTGCATAGCTGCTCCTTAGCACAGCCACCTGCGCCACATATCTACGATAACCCTGATCTCCCGGAGCTGAAGTCATCTCGTGCAAATCATCAATCTAATATTCCACCTACAGGAGAAATATTTTCGTGGTTGTTTAAGTTAAGGAGAAGGGTCAATCTTTTTCACGATTACCGGAGTGAGCGGTATCTCGGGACCAGGGTCATTTATCGTCCTAAACGCGGTCCATGTGTTTCCGGAAAGATCGCAGGATGAGATATCCGGGAACAGAATAATTACCTACTCATAGACTGGCTTGCAGACAATAATAATACCGGTTCGAAAAAAAAATCGGTGACAGCAAGTTTTACTATTTTTAAAATGTTCCCATGGGAAACCGATGGAAGATACACTCATGCACCGCTGAGGATATTATTGACCATCCAGCTTAGCAACAGCGTGGCTCGTACTGTTGGTTCTGTGCATTATAATAGCCCCAATGTGCAAATGGTATTTTATTTCATACAACTTGACCCTGCTGCCACTCAGTGGAATACAGTACTGTTGGAGGTTCTCGTCCGATGTAGAAACTTAGCAGAGGGACGATTTTTGGAGATTGAATCAGTCAATAAATACTAAGAGACCATTCAATTCCAATTGAGATTGTAAGGCTACGTATGTACATGGTTAGGGACTACTAAAAGCTGTAAATATTGAATGACTTAATGAGGAAACCCGCGCTGGATGATATGAAAAACAGGGAACTGCAGCTGCCCACCTGGAGCTACTCCTGGTCTTACCTCTGGATAATTTGAGAAGACTCCTGGAATTCCCAGGGGCATATTCCAATTTCCCACGCGCCTTTCAACGGGCAGCGAATCGGGAGAAACCGTTCGATGCAAAACCTGGCTTTCCACGATTAGAGAAAGTTGAAATTGAACAGTGGGATGACGATGATTACATCCATCCCTCGACCGTGTTGCCGTTCTTTCGATTCCCATCGATGCGGGTGTTGATTGCCAGCGGGGTGGTTGAAACCTCTTTCGAGATAGACAAGCATCTGTCTCAGCTACCTCTGCCGGGCAGCTCATCAATCACATATTTGAATCTGTGGTACAGTAATGGATGCTATGGCATGCGGGATCTAATATCCTCTTGCGCGAATCTTGAGTGTTTTTACAACCATGCAGACACTCATATGCTTGGGCAAAGGTTTCGACCATCTGTCTTTTTTGATTCACTCGCGCCCGCCAAAAAGAGTCTACGATCCCTGTGGCTGGATTATTGCTGGTATCACATAGCGGAGGATATAGAAGACCCGGATACGCCGCACATTTACCGGTTTGGATCGCTGGCGGATTTTCCGAAACTCAGAGAGGTCCGCATCCGGCTGCGGAATCTCCTCGATATCCGCCCTGGGCCTGGAGGGGATGCGGTAGTCACTACACCACTTATCGACATCCTCCCTTCGTCAATTGAATGGCTCTATACCGAGGACTGTAAGGAGAAGTATGCTCCGATCCTCGTATCCCAGCTACAGGATCTGGTCTCCCACCGACGCACACGGGTGCCGCGTCTGGCCAGATTAGATATTCAGGGTCAATTTCATCAGAAACAACCTGATGAGTACACCATCTGGCCAGGGTTCCATCTAAAGCCGGAATTGCATGAACTGATCGATCCTCTGTGTGACGCGTGCCAAGAGGCAGGGATAGAATTCTTCGTTCGCGACCACACGTGTCGGAGCAGTATGGAAGGCATTCCCATGCGTTGAATCATAAATAATAAAGCTGATTTCGTCTTCTTCTTCTTTTGTTTAACGATCCTTGTGCTTATCTTCAATGATTCTTGAGGTTGAGCTGTGCAATTACTCTTTTGGACTTCCTTTCATCTATTATGCTTCCTCGCATTTTAGGATATGATAACGATTCTTAGAGATTCGAATTGGCATCTAGAATAACATTTCCTTCTGTACAGTTACCGGCATTTATGGCAGTGACGATTTAGTGGTCCCTTTTGTTCGTAATCAGGAAGGCAGCAATATCAACTTCTGCGTTTCGAGGGGACCAAGTGGCAGACGCGGTGTAAGGAACCGACATCAAGTATCGAAAAGCTTTACCGTTTTGAAGAGCCTGTGTGATGATAAAACAAAGCATTCATCTTTGTCTAGAACACAGTCTTGCGGGGCCTGCCTTTGCCGAATTCTAGATGAGAAATCAGTCTTATCACATTACACACATTCCCACAAGAAGTTCTGAGCGAACATTAGAAGGTTAGATTAACCTTTTGTTGAACACGGCGGCCCTTGGGACATCAAAGGACCTCTTTTCGCTACATTCGCATAGGTCCGACGCGGCTGAAAGGAGCTACTTATGTATTCAGGTATCTGGAATCTAGGTCAAATCCACACAGTTCATAGAGCAAATACCTTGTTCTTTATCGGTACTGTTCGTAATATCTGCTAAGTTTCGGGAAGCCATTCAGCCCTATATGCAGGTGTTGAATGGGTATGTTGAATGAATGTTGTGAGACGTACGTATGAAGTCACAAGAATGGTGATTTGTGGACGGTGAAGTCGGGCCTTATTGCTATTAATAACTTTAGTAGGTAGGTAGGTAAGTAGATGGAAGTAAGGACAAAAAACGGTGTTTGGATGGCCTGGTGGGCTCCGTGCATGCACTAACCAAACAACAATGTCCGAGGTCACTGAGCAATACTAATCTCTGAGAGATATCACCGCCTCTCTACTGTGGTTGTGGTCAGCTTGTTTCTTCCCCCTCTCATCCCCGCTGAGAAGGGGGCTTGTCCATTCGTAAGTAATCAGAATCATGGACCATCAGCTTCTACCCTTTCAGTTGTTGTAGGTGGACACTCAGTTGCTTTGTGAGTCGCATGCTCATGGTCTTTGCGAAAGTCATTCATTCAGTCCTTCATAGTACTGCGCCCGCGGAGTCCGTGTGGTGAGCCCATGGTGTTACCGGAACGTAAAGTCCATCGTCGAAGACGGAGCCTGGGTTCACCCACTTGATCTTGTGCGTGAAGGGTATCTGGTCAAAGCCTGTGTGTGTATCTCTAACTGAGCCGAGAGTATGTGCAGGATTTCGGAGATGAAGGCGTACTTGGATATTCGAACCTGGACAAGTCCCAATTCAAGCACACGCGCTCACCGGTCTGAATCTGCGTACGTGCTGCAGCTGCGACGACATCAGGAGTGAGAAGACGGAGCATACCAAGGCCCTCTCCGGGCGAGCCAGCCGGAGCTGGCCAGTGTCGTCACTTGTCAGGGAGATCTTCATATTTCATATTTCTCGGGCAATTCGGTCAACTCGGCCATCCTGTTGAAAGGGTAGTATTTGAGCAGTATGACGTAAGTTGTATATATCAAAGACAAAGTCCTCTGAGATGTTTCTGCGGATGCCCTGCGGTCAGTTTCAATACTGCTTGATTTAGATATCTTGACAGTGTTCACGGCTCCCGAAGCTCGATTCAGTCTACCGCAAATCCTGGCAAGTCGAGAGCACAGATGGTTTCGGCCTTTTCACAGACGTGGGCGTGTAGTCATTAAGCTCAGCGGAACCCCGCGTCTACTCCTCGAGGCCCAACCTATCATCATTCAAGGTTCGCATAAAATATTCCTGCTAATTTGATATTTACAGGGTATCCATTAGTCTTGAAGAAAGCGTAACGTGGAAAACCGCCCACGAGAATGTACATAGTGTATTTTTCATAAAAGTCGGTGCCAAGGAAAACCACTGGGGCATCCACTCATAACGCATTCAAAACCAATTTCCGCTGGCTTGATGCATCGTCACCTTTTTGGATTGATTCCTGCGAAACCTCCGTTGTCACTTGGATTCCGCCCATGGATTTAAAGCCGTCGTCTTCATCAGTCCTTCTGCCATTCATGTCGTGCATGTTGTACTCTTGATCTCTGGCAGTCACCGAGACGTTGAGATTGGAGAAGGGGCCTCGACTCCGAGTTCTTACGTCCTTGCTCTTTTGAGCACTGCTGAGGTGGGAAAAGAGGCGTGGGAGAAGTCTAGAGAGCAGAGGTCTCAGACTTGGGAGGGAAGCGCAAATGATGGCAATATTGCATTCTACAGCTGACCAGGTTGCCGCACCCACATTGTCCCCTGCGAATGGTGGTTTATCAGTCATCCATCCCTCTAATCCCATTTGCGGGAGAAAGGAAACGCTTCTGCGGAATAATTATGGTCGATCCACGTACAGGTCGGGTCCTTGGATTTCGAAATTACATATAAGCTTTTCAAGCGAAGGATGCTGGTTATGCAGACACTGCATTATGAGAATATTAGATGCCTGAGGACTCCCAATGGTACCAGTGTATGTAGATACTCACAATCCACCAAGAGCAAAAACTCCCATGAGGGCGATTTTCTGCCTTTTTGGGAGCTGCAAGGAATTGAGGACAGGCATTGGCAGGACCAAGATAACCAGATCCGTCAGAATATGCATTGCTGCATTGGAGAACCACAGCCCCTCTTTGTTCAGGCAATAACCGGGAACAGAATCGTCCCAGAACTTTGACACGGGGATGCAGTTCAGCCAAGCACTGAGGATAGTCCACGTGCCGTAGGTTGCGAGGACTGCAATCATCGTATTACATGCGATGCGCATGCGCCTTGTCGGAAACACTCTCCTATACTGAAAGAGAATTGACGCCTTTGCGGAGATAAGACTGGTTTGATAGATTGGGACTGTGGCCCAGAAAAACTAAAGACACTCCTGTCAGCAGGATTTTTGATGATTGGCCGACAGTCAGGCTTACCTTCATTTGTTTTATTAGAATATCATTAGGAATATCCTTGATATGTATGCCCATTCCATGAAAGGTTTCTAGAGATGTCGTCAATAACAGTTCTAGAAGCACTATCCGGCGCCTGAAGCACAGGAAGCGGAAACTAACCACCCGCAAAGAGTCCCAAGAAGGTCCATGAGAAAATCTGTGTGCTTCGTCAGCAAGACGATCAGGAGTACCGGGTCTCTATTCGGTTCGATTTACAAGAGAAACGAGGATCAACCAGTCATCTGTACCAGTATGTTTCACCAGATGAAGCCTCGCGTACAAGCGACAAGCAACTATAAAAGTTGCGAACGAAGTGAAGACGATGCTGATGTTCAGGGCCTGCCGCCCGCGAGGTCCCTCCATCCTGCCCTCTGTTGAAAGAAAGTACGGTCCTTGCTGACTTCGACGTTGGATCCAATGCAGCTGAAAAACGGCCGGCGCGATCAAAGACTTGGAGAGAGGCTCACCAGAATGTTTCCGCTTTGATTAACTGCAATTGCCGGACAAGAACAGCCCTCCTGGCTCTAGCATTTTGAGGTATCTTAAAAGAATGACTCTTGATAGAAAGTGCCAGACGTTTGGAAATGAAGGGGGAAAAAGGGAAACCAGGGACGGTCAAAGTAGGAGAACTACCGCATACATTAGAGAGAAAACCTGAAGCTAAAGGCTTAGAACCATTCCAGGTAGCGGGAGCCCCAGATTTGACTTCCATACCACCCTCCTACCTTTTAGCACCCGATGATGATCTTCAGATAGGCAGAGCGGGAGGCATGGCTCTAGGGTAGGGATCGGCTCAAGTACCAAAACAAGTTTTCGTGGCCAAAAGATTAGATAAGCGGTCATATTTAGACGCTTACGTGCGAAAGACGATCGAGAGTGATTGAAACCCCGGAGACCGCTGTCAACAAGAGACCAAAACTGGAGGCAACGACGTGATTCCAGACCGAATCCCCGATCTGGTCACTGTTGTCATGTCCGAAAAAGCCATATCAACTGCTCCCGCATATTTGTGAGATCCACAGGCCCATTGTCCAATACAATATCGGGGTGGCTGTTCAGAAACATTAAGACCCCAGCCAAAACACCCCGTAAATCATGTCGAGTTTACAATCCCTTGGTGAGATCCAAATATTCTAGATACAAATAGTCAGTCTATCACTTATTTTCTGCATGATACCGGGACGCATTCCCAGAATGTGGCTAGAAATACGCTTGTAGATCGCTATATTGAGCGCTCCGAGCAAAGAATCGTGCACGCTAGCATCCCATAAAGAGTAATGGGTCGAAGAAGTTGCAATGTTTCAGATGCTTGCACTTTGGAGTTTCGAGATTGGACGCAGAAAATATCCACCCGACAGGCTGACAGGCAGGGACAAGGGGACCATCGAATCGCCTATCCGGTCTATCAGCATAAACGCCACCTGGAACTATCTCCGATTGAGTGGAGCGATGGCCCTTCGAGGGCCGGCTAGATTGGATAGACGTCGGAAAGGGAAAAGAACTTACGACAGACCAGCGGGGGTGTTCGCGCTTACTGCTGACGCCGCCGCTGTTCTGACCATTTGACGAGGGTTTCTCCGTAGCCAGTTATCCCGCTGCAGTTTGTGGGCATTATTTTCAAAGAAAAATGGAACTTTTTGCGCTAGGCTTGCTGAGGGCTCCAGAGTGACAGTGGACGGCCACGAACTTTCCACCCCACAGCTATGGTTCATGACCTGCCAGCAAATTCGCCAACGCTGGCTTAGAGATGGACTGTTGAAGCAACTTGATATTGGTAGACAGGCCTGTGCGTCGCCGACGATCCTGGTCGACTTTTCGAGAAATTAAGCGGGCCGCGCATGGAACATCGGTAGGGGTCCTCCAATAATGATGCCAAAGAGGACAACGCCGGACCCCAGTCAACGACCTGGCATGCTCCATGACGTCTGTCAGGGCCTAAAAATGGATGAATAATGCCGAGGGTAAGCTTCATAACTGTGCCGAGGACGGACGTGCTGCTTCTGAGCTAAACCGCCTATCCACATGGATAAACTCTAGAGATAAATTAGTGGTATGTGTCCTCGGAGTCGCAAAAGCATGTCCACCGAGCCTATTCGCCTGCTATTTTTTTTGGATGACTTCGGCCGCTGATATGCAACACGAGGCCACCGCATTCACCCGGCGTCCCCAGGGAGGGGTCAATAACTATTCAGGCGAGGGAAGAAACTCGAACTCGACTAGCAGGAGGGGTTCACTTGGCCTGATCTCACCTGGGGACTTGGCAAGTCGGCCAGCATCTACTGCGTATTTCTAGCGATGATGGCATGATTCGCAGTGTCTCACAGGGTCATCGATAGTGGGGCGATCATTTCCCGCAGCATTGACGCGCAAAGGCCGTCTATGCACGACCCTGGATCCTCAGGGGAACGTGCAGCGTACGGATCGTCGTAATATCGAAAAGGATATTCTTCAAGTTCCCGCGCAGACGTCTTGGTTCCTGGAGCTTATCCTATCCAAGTAAGTGATCCGCGGTGTCCTCAGAAGTCTTTCCATCAGGCGGGGCATTTCTCGTGTTCCCAGAAGGTGGGGATCATTCGGGACTATGTGACTCGGTCGGTCGGTCTCTGATAGACTTGATACGCACAGTAAGCAGCGATCAGCCTACTCTTATTCCGCTTTTCCCGGTCCCAGCCTCGCAGGGAGTGTTACGACTGCACGTGGTAACAGCATATGGGACTGACGCCTTACCCACTCCCTGTAGACGCGTTCGCTGCTTGTCAGGACTAAGCCGAATACGAACTCCCCTGTTCTGGGTTACATCCCATATTGGATCGTGTCAGTCGGTGCCTCGGCTTGCCGGGGAATCACGGCTACTCCGTTTATTGAGGGATGGAATCCGGCTTCTTCAAGGAGGCATAGAGGAGGCACACGTGCAGAAGAGCACTTCCATGTTCAGAATTTTCTGTCCTAAAAAGCGCTAATAGTCGGCCCATCACGAAGAATTGTTATGCACATCTTCTGGAGTAGATTGGAGTAGCTGCCTATGGGTGGCGCTAGTGGATAGGAGGTACCCCTCGAGCAAAACGAGCTGCATTATTATTGTCTACCGCGTACGCAAACTTGGCAAGGAAGAGGCCCTCGTGAACGCCTCACTAAGCTTCCAAGATCTCTAATCCGGGCCTTACTCTTCTTCCAAGCTGCAACGAACTCGTACGTAGAATCAGCGTCTTGATAATCTGCGGAGTAGTATGCACGGATATGCACTCCACGCACCCACGTGTCGGATATCATGGAAGTCAGCCGTCGTTGACAGCGCCCCTCCATTTATCATTGTTATTAATATTCGGAGAAATATGGCAGTTTCGCTAACTACCTTCTTTTACGGTGAAGTACCTCTACACATCCCCAATGCAGAATGTTGGGATTGCAAAACGTGGCAGTAAGGTATCTGTTTATGAACTTGGTTCATATATGAGTTGCATGGCTTGCAAAACTGCAATTGAGTTTGTATGGCAAGCCTCAGCGGGAAGCCTCAGGCTGCCAGAGTAAATTTTAACTCCTTCACCGGCTGCCACACCGCCTTCCATTGATGATGGTCAATACGTAAACAGCAGCGACCACTCATTAAATTTTTTATCTAATTTAGTTGATAGCGTAGATATGGGCTGCGACCATATCCACGATAGAGCCAGAGGTCGGAGAATGTAAGACTAATCGACATGGGTTGGTACATTGCCTATCACGGTTCTCATCAAAGTTTACGTCGTGACGTCGCTTTTCATTGCGTATCTACCATGTAAGGTACTTATTTTTGTCAATTTCAAAGATTCTACCAGCGGTAGCTGAGATATTGATATCAGCAGTCTCTACAAGTTACCCGGGAACTCAAGATGAGTCGTGACGATTTATGATTTCTCATCATTCTGCCGGACTTAATTCTTCCGGCTTGCCGTAATTGGCTGACCAAGACCGCGACTCCGCGAGAGATCGAGACCCCACGCCGCGCGGAGTCTCGAGGTTGAAACATTTGCCAGACGATGTTCCGCTGCAGAAGTCGAGGCCCGCGGTGAGAGATGTGCTCTGAGAGCTCAGCGGTCGCGGCAAAGCAGCGTTCTGGTCGAAATGTAACGCACTCGCGCCGGGGATGCCTGACCTGCAAGAGGCGCAAGCTGCGATGTCCAGGTGAGGAGCCATGAGCGCCGCGATCATCGTCAAAAGGATCCCTACTGATATTGTTTCGGTCTACACAGAGGACAAGCCGATCTGTGGACGGTGCTGGAATGACAACAAAGTGTGTCGCTATGGACTTCAGCTGCAATGGGAGGATGAGAGTCTGAGTCGAGGTGTTAAGCATGGACGGTCAATGCGAGCCGTGGAGCGTCCGGGCTGGGAGTCATGGGTGCAAGTCCCGATCAGACGAAGAGTTGAATACTTTATCAACACTACGGTGTCTGATTTAGAGGATGAAGTCTCCATGCCGTCTTCTCGGGAGCGGTCTCTGTTCCTACGGAGAACATCACCTACGCCGCGTCTCCTTTCCTGGCCTAGAGCCGTCCCGACGCTGCAGCCCGGTCAGGATGTGCTTCTCTTCGACTACTGTGAGTAGATCACTCGATTTAGTTCAATTGCTTGATCCACGAGGCTTACTGAGCTTTGTGTGGTCTCACAGACCTTCAGCGTGTCTGCCAAAACATGACTCTGGTTGACGATCCATCGAACGCCTTCCGTCAGATAATCCTGCCCCTGTCATTGAGAAGTGAATCCGTCATGCACATGGTATTGGCTCTGGGAGCCTTGACTCTTACTGCTGCTGGACGGCACGACCTTTATACTGTGGCATTGCGACACAAACACCGGTCGATTCAACTGCTTCGTCGCGACATTGGCCAGCCAGAAACGGCAGTCAGTGACTACAATTTGATCACGATTTTGATGCTCTGCGTCTTTGAGGTATGCGCAGGATTTTACTTCTCCATGTATACCCTTGTCCACAGGTGTCTAACTTGAGGTCTTTAGATCTCGGACAACTGTCAGGCCTCGTGGTCGACGCATTTGTGCGCTGCAGTGGATATGCTGCGCCTGAGAATGGATGCGCATAATGCAGGGCTGATCACACCTGCTGTATCGACGTTCGTTTCGAAATTTTTCCTTGTGAAGGATGCCCTTGGCCGCTCAGCATGTGGGAAGCGGGCCAAGATTAAAGAATTGCCTTCTGTGTATTCTGACGAGGTGGGCAACTTTCTGGAAAGATGGTTGTGGAACGGGGCTGATGTGAGGACCAGATTGATCCTTCTATTGGCTGCTCGTATGAATTGATCGATATCATCTCGTCGATCACTGATCTTTCCAGAGAAATGGTAAGGATGAATTCTGTTCAACGCACTATACATCTTTTGTTTGGCATACTGTGTTCTTCATATTAGTATTTCTGACACCATTTCTGTTTTCTTAGGCCACACGCGACTCTGCCAAGGATGGCTCTGTAACATCAGCTACTTGGTTAGAGAAGACTGCTCTGGTAGAGCACCAACTCGAATCACTTACTCAGCGCCTTCCACCTTCGGTGGCTTCTCAACCTTCTATGGACAACTTACACGTGGACGGCCAGGGGAAACTTTCGCCCTCTGATATCCTGCTTCGTACTTCTGCATTTATTCATACTGCTGCAAAGCTCTACTTCACAGCTACCCTCCGTTCTGCCGATCCCTACGCACCTCGAACACAAGAGTTAGTTAGGGAAGCTATCCAGTGGATCAAGCCCCTCTCGCCCACGCACCTTCGGTCCTCCCATCTATGGCCGCTGTTTGTCACTGCAGTTTATGTCACCGAAGACGAGGACCGACTGTTCCTTCTGGATCAGTTCAGCGTGCTGGAAAGACAGGATATTTCCATCGTTGCAGCAGGGTCGGTTGGGCGGGCGAGGGAGATTGTTGAGACCGTGTGGAAGAGAAGAGACTTGAGGCAAACAAGTTCTGCCTCACCAAACGAACAGAACATTTGGGCGAGATATGTTCAGCCTATGAGTGACGAGCTGAGTTTAGGATGAGACAGTACAGTACGATATTCCTTCTTTGATACGATGTCTGGACATCGTGTCGATTGAGATACCCAAGGCACGTCTAAATTTTCCTCACGAAGACGGGTAGGTACTATTGATAACGGCGCTGAGGTCATAACAGCTCCAGTCAAAGATATGAGGGTCAGCTTCACAGCGGTTTTTAGACGCTTACTACTGCGATTCACTATCCGTCAACGACGTCAATATACGAATATACATTTCAATCTAGAAACTTATCTGGCAACATTTGGATGCAAATGCTTTCGCTTTGGCATGGACATCATTTATATACCAGAGAATGTATGCGGGTTGGCATAAATTTTTGGTCTGGACTTTTGTTTTGCTTCCAGAAAGGGGCTATGTTTCCTGCTGGACTGAAAAACCAAGCATGCAAAGGAGTGTACCCATACAGATATTCAGATATAACACACAAAAAGGTCACTGATCACAAATGCAAGGGAAAAGGGAGAGACATCTGAAGGACATGAACAAGGAATGTCAAAACTCGAATACACCAATTTCTGTTCTGCTCCTGATGCTATATCAACCCTCTTCTCACTCCCTCATTCCACCCCTAACCTCCTCCTTCCCCGATATTTCCCATCAGCACCTCAGAATCTTTCCACTCGCTCACTCCTCATCACCAACAGGCGCCCGCCCCTTGATCTTCGGCAGCGTCTGCATCGCCCGCCACTGAAACTCATTGAACGTCGCTTGGTCGATATTCACCGCAAACACCATCCCCTTCCCGCAGTGACTGTTGGCCGTGCCCACCCCCTGCTTGCAGTAGAAGAAGCGCGGCTTGTCCGACGCAAAGGTGTAGTCGAAGGGACGCAGGTTCGGCACGTCGTTGGGGTTGAAGTTGTTGAAGTCGGTGTCGACGTCGGTGCCCTGGAGCTTGGTGCAGGGCGCGTCGAAGGTCGACTCGGTCAGCGTGTGGTTCTTGCCCAGGAAGTCGAAGTGCACGCGGCTGCCCTGCGCGACCTGCAGGATCGGCGGGTTGAACGTCAGCGAGGTGCCGCCGCCGACGATGACGGTTTGGATGGGGGCGTCCGGGCCCGGGGGGACGGTGCCAGTAGGAGATTGCGCGGTGGAGAGGGTGGCCGTGATGGTGAGGGCGAGGATAGCGGCGAGGGTCTTCATTGTGGTGTTGATATATATACGTAGTTGTAGATAGATTGAGATGGATGAATTGATTGAGATCGATGTCTTTTTTTTAAGCAGTTCCTGAACCACAGACAGTATGTCCTCAATGAAAATTGAAGATATGGACAACGTAGGAAAGAGAAGCAGAAAAGAAAATCACTGAAAAGCAAACAGATCCTATCTTCCTTGTCGTAGACGATGAAAAGAAAGAGATATTAGATCTGGCGGAGGGTTCTCATATTAATATCAACGATCCATCATCCCCAGGTCTCTCATCTATCCCATCCCATCTCATCTCAGGCATGCATCTCCAGCTCCCTACCATCAGCGAGCCCTAATCGAATCCATCCGTCAATCAATTCACAGACCAAAAACTCATAAGCGCAACCCAGCCACCAAAACGAGACGTAAACGCTCACCGCCAAGAATCGATCCTTCCTATTCGGGACGGTCGTTTCTAAATACGGGAATATAGCCCTGCTGACGCGCGGCAGAAGAGGTGTCAGCTTTGCCCGAAAAAGGAAGGGAAAATGAGCAGGTGATCCCAAATAGGGAAAAAGAAGGAGGTCTTGCTTACCTCAGAAGGGTAATGTTAGGGATTACTACATAAAGTAAGTTAGCACTAGGTCTATATACAGCCTGAGTGGCTAGCCTGCGCGCGGGAGTAATCTAACCTCGGTGAATTCTCGAACCCTGTTATAGCAATCTATCAGATGGACCTAAAAATGAAATACAGTAAGACTTCACTTCCCCTCAAGCTCTAGCCTGGTCCTCGCAGAATTATAACAATAGAGCCTGATTATTGCTATTTCATGCCTCTTTACAGCTAAGTACTTGTATGGATGGACATTAGCGGAGATGGAGGCGGACTCCCCCCCCCCCCCCTCCTCCCCTCAGCATTCAGATTCAGCTGTTGGATTAGATTTGGCTTGGGCACCTAATTCAGACGGTGTGCAGCTCAGCGTGTAGGCTGTTCCAATGTCTTTTTTAGAATCTTTTTTAATTGAATTGGAAGAGAAGTGTGACGGCGCCCGGTCATAGTATTATTAGCTAAACCTATGGTAGCTTGTCATACAGAATCAAAAGCATGAGGGGAAAGGAAAGAATCTGCAAGGCTTTGTGTAGCATGATATACATAAGCAAGTAGGACTGGCAGTATCCCAGAGACAAATGGATGCTCAACACTGCCTACCTTACCACCTAGGTGTGCCGCGCCGTCACAAGAAGTGTCTGATGACACCGGCCCCCCATGGGGAAGTTGATGACAGGCTCCAGTCCAGCTTCAGTCCAGCAGATATATTGGAAAAATTCACATGAGAGGCCGGTCATGTTGTTTGTTAGTAGTACCTAAGTTAATTTGGATTTTCTGGAATCTGGAAGCAGGTTGGAGGTTGGCACAGCCCCGCCCCGATTAAGTAACACGGTCCTCCCGGTCTCTCTATATAGCAGGCAGTTAGGGCTAGGCGGACCTTGCCCCGGACCGGACATACGCAGTAAGTACGTACCTAGGTACGCAGTGCGAGGTCCACTACTATTATTAATAGCCACCTAGCTTAGCGTAATCATAGAATAAGGTTAACTGTGCCCTAAAAGAGTAACAATAAAAAGCTCCGAGTCGTATCGGAGCTTTTTCTTCTCTCTGGCAATAACTGTGAGAGTCAGGACCGTGGAGCAACCGCTTCATGCTTACCTAACTTCCTCTTTTTGTGCATTCTGCTATATATAACTTATTCTCTATATTGTGTCTATGATACAGATAAGCCACTCCCACACAGACCACCTACTTACCAACAACAAACAAGAATCACTTCCTTCTGCCGGCCCGCATTGGCATCTGCACTTTCTTTCTTTCTTTCTTCCTTCCTTCAGGACATCAGATGATGAGTTCTCCACCACGGCGCTACGCTAATTGATTTGATTTAATTTGATAAACATTGATTCGTGAATGCATACAAGCCCCGTACGTTACTATGAGCCAGAGCTGACGAGGTGCTATTTTTGAATCTGTAAGGTTCGGGACTAGGCGCCTGTCGCATCTGAGCCTTGTCGTCGTCCACCGAGGTCATTGGATGATGCTGGACGTTGGATCTTGTGATCTGGGGCCAGCTCATCAGTAAAATCTTCGAACGGATGGATCGAATGCGGTTAGCAAAGATGTCTCAAACGCTCGTTATAATTCGAGGATATAACAATTGTCTTTGTTATTCCATTTGAAGGGTTTATTATGAACATTCTGGGAACTTGAGCACAGAGACCGGTGCATTTCTGAATTAACTAGATAAAATATACACCAATTCCAATATTATTCCATCCGCCGCTCAACGAGAACTTCCTTTATTCTAAAACAAACAGCGAAGCCGAAGAAAAATAATAACCGTGCTCGATCGATATTAATTACAGTACAGGTGATTAAACCGTTGACAGCACGACTCTTTCATTTTAATGCCCATCCTGACGTGCTTTCAAGAGAGCAAAAATTCCCGACAAAATGCAACCTACAGATCATCTTCTTCCTTTTCCAACGCCGGCTTCGTGCCGTTCATTGGGCGGAGATCAGACATCTCATATTCTTCTCGATGTTTACCCGCGCCGGTAGACATGGCGATTGCTTGACGTCCTGCGTCAGAGGACTCCAGAAACTCGCGCAGCCGGCGCTTGCCCTCTTCGAGGGCCTGGTGTGAAGCGGCCTCCACCATCCTCATGACGGGACCCCAGAGGTTCAGTTGGTGGATGATGTAGGCACCCACGGCGCAGAGGAAGAGGAGGAAAAAGTAGGCAGGATTGCGGAGGACTGTTTATGATAAGGGATATTAGTCAGACAAAGACCGCAATCATACCTACGGATACGATGTGCATAGATATGAAACTTACCTGCAAGGATCTCGTTCCAGCCGAGCGCAACGAGCAGGCCGTAGAAGTAGAGTGGAATTTGGGTCATGCCTCCAATCGCGCTCCGCTTTGCTTCGACGTAGATCCCATCGGCGGCCTTCTTGAACCGCACTGTCAGCTCTTGCCGCTTGGCATCGCTGAGGATCGTCATCTCCTCCTCGAGACTCTTGCCCTCCTCCTCGTCCACGCCTCCAATCGGAGGCAGATCCTCCTCGTCAGGAGTGGCTGAGCTAGGAGTATGACCGATCCAGCGGTCGAGAGGCGGAGGGGCGGACGTCTCCGCAAGCCGGAAGCGCGAGAGAAGGGGAATAAGGGCGAGGGTGGACTCCCTGGCACGCGTGTAGATGCCTTCAATGTCGTCCGTCGGGCGCCATATCCTTGGCACACCGGCGTCGTCATAACGGAACTTGTCCTCAAAATTCTCGCGAAGTTTCAGCAACAGGTTCCCCTCCATCATCTCCTCATCGATCTTCGCACGCAAAACACCCCATGATTTCCTCCTCAGTCTCCACAGGCCAACGTCAACCTCTTCCAAGCTGGCATCGAAGCTTTTCGCGCGGTCTGTGAACCTCTTCTCCGCCTCGAGAACAGTCTCCACAAAAAGATTCCAGACTCTATCCCAGATGCGCTTCTCAGAAGGCTTCTCTCCCGTCTCAGGGGCGCCAGAGCCGCCTCTACCAGAGCCAAGGGAATTGAACTCCAGCCCGACGGACTCACCCAAGCGTGACTGGACCCATCTTTCCACTCTTGTAGCCAACCGCCGCATTTCATCTCTTCTCAGCCGTCCACTGACCTCACCTAGTTCCTTCTGGAACAGAGCCAGCTCTTGTTCGTAGTTGCTCCACTCGGCGCCCTCCACCAAAGTTGCGCGAGCCTCTGCCTCAAATCTTTCAACTGCGGTCATAGTTTCTTTGTTGACAATCTCCGCAAAATCGTAACTCGTGCCTTGCTTCTGACCGACCTTCACAGCCGCAGTAACCGCCTCGCTGAAGTCGTTGACTCCGGACTTGTGCACTGCACTCAGCTGGCCTTGGAAGAGGGCTTTCAACCGCGTATCGATCTTGCCCTCGAGCTCAGCCCGCTTGCGCTGATATACGCCCTTGTGGTACCGACTAGCTTCGGTCTCGAAACTATTAATCGTCTTCATGCGTGCATTTCGCATCGCCGCACCCAGGCCTCCCAGGACCTGTGGCTCTCCTGAGCGAACACCCTCTGCCTGCTTCTGCTCGAAAGGAGTGATGGCCTCATCAAAGCCGACCATGACTTCCCTCAATATCTCGTCGCAACGGAACTGAGCAAGCAATTCCTGCTGTGTAGGCAGATCAAGATCCTTGTTGTTGACGATCTGGTCCCAGATACCCTCCGCGTACCTGGCAAATCCATCCGCAGGGATCCTCCTGTGATATTCCGGGAGGAAGACGCCACCCTCCGAAAAATCATCCTGCAGAGGATCTCTCGTGGGATCCTTGCGACCCTCGCGGAAGCGCATACCTAATTTCTTGACTTCCGCGAGGAACTGCTCCGGCTGATAGCCCTTGTGTGGAAGTCCGTAGAATGCAAAGTCAAAGTAGTCGTGGATCGTCGAACTCTCTAAACCGGAAGGTTTGGATATGGACGCCCATATCCGCGAGAGGTCTTCAAGCAGAGTCTTCTGGAGGTTCTTAAGTGGGGTGGTGCCAACAAAGTCACGGATAACAAAGAAGAGGAGAGACCGGTGAGTGGTCCTGTTTAATTCCCGTCAGCTACTATCGCAGAGGAATTGCTGGATGTGCAAGGATCGCTTGACATACTGCTTATCTTTTAAGAAAAGTTGCAGATTGACCTCAAACACGGTCTTGAGCAATCCCATGTTTGCCCCTTGATACAATCCCACCTGGTGTTCCCAGATGTTGACGATCAGCACCTCGCTTGTCGCCAGCGCAAAGAGAGCACTCTTCCGCTCAAAGTCCTGGTCCTCTCCTCTCTCGCGACCGTCCGTGCCCTCGACGTCCATGACGAGGATGTTGTCCGCCATCCGCGCGCTTTCGTCACCCGATCCCTGACTCTCTAGTCTGTTTTTGGCCAACCAGATACCTTTTGTAGTTTGCCGTCTCTCCAGTTCGGACATGACGCTAAACTTGGTGCCGAAAAGATGGTTTAGGAGCGTGGACTTGCCAGTGGACTGAGAACCAAAGACGGAGATTAGATGGTAGTTGAAACCGGCGGAGGTGACGCCTTCGAGCGACAGGTACTTCGCGAGGTTGGGGCTGTGTAGTTGTTAGCTATAGTTAAAAATCTGGCCCTTCATAAGAATGAATAAAAGTGGCGTGAAGCTCTCAGATAAAGACTGGGAGAGGAGGGGAGAG